>Ga0214921_10002984_pt1 | contig 26640 bp, 23 predicted proteins | sample LL1505_MetaG_FD_177992 | JGI IMG/M metagenome (GOLD analysis project Ga0214921, IMG submission 177992) | Freshwater microbial communities from Lake Lanier, Atlanta, Georgia, United States - LL-1505 | ecosystem: Environmental > Aquatic > Freshwater > Lake | place: USA: Georgia | collected... | reverse complement strand
ACCCGCGACATTACCGGCGGTTTGCCACGTGTGGCCGAACTGTTCGAAGCACGCAGTCCGAAAGACAAGGGCATGTTGGCCGAGATGACCGGTACGGTGTCGTTTGGTAAAGAGACCAAAGGCAAGGTTCGTTTGCAGATCACCGACCCAGATGGCAAGGTGTGGGACGAACTCATTCCCAAAGAGAAGAACATCGTGGTCCACGAAGGCCAGGTGGTCAACAAGGGCGAGAGCGTTGTGGACGGCCCAGCCGATCCACAAGACATCTTGCGCTTGCTCGGCATGGAAGAGTTGGCTCGCTACATCGTTGACGAAGTGCAAGACGTTTACCGTTTGCAAGGCGTGAAGATCAATGACAAGCACATCGAAGTGATCGTGCGTCAGATGCTGCGCCGTGTAGTGGTTGAGAACATTGGTGAATCCAACTACATCTCGGGTGAACAAGTCGAGCGCTCAGAAATTTTGAACACCAACGATGCATTGCGCGCCGAAGGCAAAATTCCTGCAACTTTCAGCAACTTGTTGTTGGGTATCACGAAGGCTTCTTTGTCAACCGACTCGTTCATCTCTGCGGCTTCCTTCCAGGAAACCACCCGCGTGCTCACCGAGGCTGCCATCATGGGCAAGCGCGACGAGTTGCGTGGTCTGAAAGAGAACGTCATTGTGGGCCGCTTGATTCCTGCCGGTACAGGTTTGGCTTATCACAAAGCCCGTGCCGCCAAAGATGCGATGGACGAGGCAGAACGCCGCGCCATCACAGAAGCCGAAGCCGTTGAATTGGCCGAAGCGCAACAGTTGACCGAAGACGCAGCCAACGCTGCAGACTCGAAAGCTTGATCGAATTCCGGCTTAGGTCGGAGTGAAGAACGCCTCTGATCCGTGAACGCGGCCAGGGGCGTTTTTTTTGAAGATGTTTTCATTCACAATGACAACAACATGGCACTTCTGATTTTTTCTTCTATCTTGGCAGTCCTGTTTTTTTGGGCTGTTGGCGCCTACAACCGCTTGGTCGTGTTGCGCGCAAGCGTGGCCAAACAGTTTGCAGCGGTGGATGCACAACTGATTAGAGTGTTGGTGTGGCTGCAGGGTAACTTGCCCGCGTCCATGCGCGACATGCTGAGTGAAATGGAAGAGGCGGCATTGCCAGAAGCGCTATTGAAAAATGAGCGTGATCTGACACTGTTGGCCATCCTAGAAGAGCTGTCCGACAGCTTGGACCTAGCGCGAACAAAGCCCCTCACACCTGTTGTGATGAGCCAGGTCAACCAAAATCGCTTGGCCTTGGCGGCGTGGGCCAAGGCCGAAGTGCGAGCCGGTCAGAGTGGCGAAGCCACGTGGTTCATTGATCCCTTGCCCTACAAATTTGACCGCTTGAAAGCACAGGCTTGGCCTTTGATGGACGCCTACAACCAAGCCGCACTCAAGTACAACGACGCTGTGTCGCAATTTCCAGCCAGTGTGCTGGCCAAGCAATTGAATTTTGTACCTGCTCAAACGCTGGACATTACAGACTTGCTCGCCTAATGCTCAGGCATTCCTGAAGGTCCTACTTGCAGCCAACTTTACAAGCCCCGCTTTGGCAATTGTTGCAAGCTGCAGCGCAAGTGGCGCAAGCAGTTCAAACGGGCCGTTCCATGACGGCCGCCATCGAAGCTGTGCCCAAAGACTTGCGACCCGGCGCGCAAGCCTTGTCGTTTCAAAGCATGCGTTGGTGGGGGCGTGCAGTGGCCCTTCGAAAATGCTTGGCCCGCAAAGCACCCCCTGCGCAAGCAGACGCCTTGTTGTGCACAGCCTTGGCCTTGTCATGGCAAGACGAATTGGCACCCTACCCAGTTCACACCTTGGTGAATCAAGCGGTAGAAGCTGCACGCAGGCACAAAGACATGCGCGCCCAAGCGCCGTTCATCAACGCGTGCTTGCGCCGTTTTTTAAGAGAGCGCGAAGCCTTGCTGGCTCAAACCGAAGCTGACATCACGGCGCAATGGAACCATCCAGCTTGGTGGGTCAAGCGTTTGCAAAACGACCATCCAAAAAAGTGGCAAGATATTTTGCAAGCCGCTCAATCGGCAGCGCCCATGACACTGCGTGTCAACGCCAAACATCACAACGCACAAGCTTATTTGCAGATCTTGGATGCCCAAGGCATTGCGGCCAAAGCAGTGGGCGAAGTGGGTGTTCAGTTGACTAAGGCTGTGCCTGTTCATCAACTGCCTGGATTTTTAGAAGGGCATTTTTCGGTACAAGATGCAGCTGCGCAATTGGCGGCGCCGCTGTTACTGAAGGGTTTGCAAAAATCAGAAGATCAAGCTTTGCGATTGTTAGACGCGTGCGCGGCACCCGGCGGTAAAACAGGCCATTTGTTAGAGTTCGACCCCACAGCCCAAGTTCTGGCCTTGGATGTTGATCCGGTGCGCTGTGAAAGAATTCAGCAAAACCTAGACCGGCTCAAAGTGCATGCTCAAATCATTGCAGCCGATGCGGCCGATACCTTTGATTGGTGGGATGGGCAAAGTTTTAATGGCATTTTGTTGGACGCCCCTTGCACGGCTTCGGGCATCGGTCGCCGTCACCCCGATGTGCGTTGGTTGCGCCGCGAGACTGATGTGTCGCAATTGGCAGCCATTCAACACAAGCTCTTAAAGGCGCTGTGGCCTTTGGTCAAGCCTGGGGGCAGATTGCTTTATTGCACCTGTTCGGTTTTCAAGGCCGAGGGCGAAACTCAAATCCAAACGTTTGTTCAGCACAACACTGATGCCCTGATCTTGCCCTCTCCGGGCCATTTAACACCCTCAGGTGCCACATCTGACGCCAGTCTCCGCGACAATGGCATGGGTGAACATGACGGTTTTTATTACGCACTGCTGGAAAAGCGTTCAACTTAAGTTGAATGGCATGGCGCGCACAAGTCTTTGGCTTCGTGCGCTCTGTGCGGGCGTGTTTTTTTGGGCTGCTTTTGTATTGCCCGTGCATGCCCAAAGCTCTAGCAACTCGCAGGTCGAGGTCTCGCAGTTGCGACTTGAGCGTTCAGAGGGTGCCTTGCTGCTTCAAAGTACCCTGCGCTTAGACCTCAGCACCACCATCGAAGATGCCTTGCAAAAAGGCATGCCCATTTATTTTGTGACCGAAGTAGATCTTTCGCGCGACCGTTGGTATTGGTATGACAAAAAAATTGGCCTGATTGCGCGGCATTACCGATTGGCCTACCAACCCCTTACCCGCATGTGGCGTTTGAATGTGTCGCGCGACCCCATTGGCGCGGGGGGCTTGGCCAACAGCTTGTCGCAAACATTTGAAACCTTGCCAGAAGCCTTGTCGGCCATTCGCAGAACAGTCAATTGGAAATTGGCCGATGTCGCTGACCTAGACAGTGACAACAAATACACTTTGAGTTTCAAATTTCGTTTGGATGTTTCGCAATTGCCAAGGCCCTTCCAAATCATGGCAGGGACCCAATCGGAATGGAATGTGAGCACTCAAAAAACCCTCCGTCTGGCTTCTGATTTAGGGCGTTAACGGTAACCGTCAACGCAAGCTTTCATCATGAATCGGAATCAACAAGATCGAATTGCCACTGGCACACAAGCCTCCAAAACGGTCAGGTGGGTGGTGGGCATTGGCGTGACCATTTTGTTGACCATCGGTTTGGGTCTGTTGGTCCTTTTAACGCAGGCCACCAGCAACCGAGCGCTCTACGATCGCAATTACGACCGCCTTTACATGGTCAATACCATTGTGGCGGCTCTCTTGTTATTGGGGCTGGTCTGGGGTTTAACCCGCTTGATCATTCGCTTGCGCCAGGGCCAATTTGGCTCACGCTTGTTGGTGAAGTTGGCCGCCATTTTTGCGCTGGTGGGCTTGGTGCCAGGCGTCTTGATTTATGTAGTGTCTTATCAGTTCGTGTCGCGCTCCATCGAAAGTTGGTTTGATGTGAAGGTGGAGGGCGCCTTGGTGGCTGGCTTGAACTTGGGCCGCGCCACCTTGGACACACTGTCGGGCGATTTGGCCAAACAATCTCGCGTGGCGGCGCAGCAGTTGGTCGATGTGCAAGAAGCCAGCGCTGCGATCACACTAGACCGCGTTCGCACCCAAATGGACGCCAACGATGCTGTCCTTTGGTCCCTTGATGGCCGTTTAATTGCCTCTGCGGGTCAATCTCGCTTTGCCATTCGCCCCGAACGGCCCACCGCGGCGCAGTTCAAACAAGTGCGCAACAAGCTCAGCGTCGAAATTGTGGAGGGGCTGGACGAAACAGTGGGTGCACCCACTGGACGCATCAAGGTTCTGACGCTGGTGCCCCAAAACAGCCTCAGTTTGCGAGATGACCCCTGGGTTTTGCAAATTTCGCAAGAGCTGCCCGCCACCTTGGTAGCCAACGCGCTTGATGTGCAATTGGCCAATCGCGAGTACCAAGAGCGTGCTTTGGCCCGCGACGGCTTGCGCAAAATGTACATTGGCACGCTCACCTTGAGCCTCATCATGGCGGTGCTGGCCGCTGTTTTATTGGCCGTGTTGTTGGGCAATCAGTTGGCCCGTCCCTTGTTGTTGCTGGCACACGGTATGCGGCAGGTGGCAGCGGGCGACTTAAGCCCCAAATACACCTTGCAAGGCAATGACGAATTGGGCGGATTGACCCGCTCATTCGCAGAAATGACGCAGCAACTCTCTGATGCGCGAAGCGCCGTAGAACGCAGTTTGACGCAACTCGGTGCAGCCAGAGAAAACCTTCAAACTATTCTGGACAACCTGACCGCTGGCGTGATGGTGTTGAATGCCCGAGGCGCAATTCAATCTTCTAACCCAGGTGCCACCCGAATTTTGAAAGTACCTTTGGCCGCTCACGCCAAGGCCTCGTTTTTGAGCTTGCCCAATTTGCAACATTTTGCGTCGGGTGTTCAAGAGCAGTTCGAATTGCTGTCGGCCGACAAAGACCGTCATGAGCTCGACCATTGGCAAAAGTCATTTGAGATTCACGCGTCTGGCCAAGGCTTGGAAGCAAGCTCCGTCACCCTGGTGGCGCGCGGCGCTATTCTGCCCGACGGCATGCGCCTCTTGGTATTTGACGATATTTCTGAAATTGTGTCGGCCCAACGCTCGCAGGCTTGGGGCGAGGTGGCGCGCCGTCTGGCGCATGAAATTAAGAACCCCCTCACGCCCATTCAGTTGTCGGCCGAGCGCTTGGAGCGAAAGCTCGATGGCAAATTGGAAGAGGCCGATCAGACTGTTTTGTCCAAATCGGTCAAGACCATTGTGGAGCAAGTGGCCGCCATGAAGCGCTTGGTCAATGAATTCCGAGATTACGCCCGCCTACCCTCGGCAGAACTTAAGCCCTTGGATTTGAACCAGTTGATCTTGGATGTGATGGGACTTTACGCCCCAGAGCCTTCGGAGCGAGTCACACGTGCCCAGGTCTTAACCGACCTTGACCCCACCTTGCCGCTGATAGAGGGCGATGCCCAGCAACTTCGCCAGGTCGTTCACAACTTACTCCAAAACGCCCAAGACGCCAGCGATCCGCAAACCCATGTGATGTTGGTCACCCGCTGGAGCCCGGCTCGCAAACGCGTCAAGTTAACGGTGCTGGACGAAGGCACAGGCTTTGCCCCCAATATTTTGCAGCGGGCGTTAGAGCCCTATGTGACAACCAAGACCAAAGGCACCGGTTTGGGGCTGGCGGTTGTGAAGAAAATTGCCGACGAACACGGCGCTCGTTTGGACATTGCCAATCGAGTTGAAGAGGGGGTGGTCAAAGGGGCCCAAGTGTCGTTATCATTCAGTGTCGAGAAATCTGGGCAGGCTTAAACCAAGCAGGCATTTTTCGACTCAATGAAGTGTGCAATACAAATGGCACAGTCGATGCAAATTAGAGGCAACTAAGAGCAACATGGCAAATATTTTGGTGGTGGATGACGAGCTAGGGATTCGCGATTTGCTCTCGGAAATCTTGAACGATGAAGGGCACAACGTAGAGCTGGCTGAGAACGCAGCCCAAGCCCGTGAGGCCCGACTTCGTGTTCGGCCCGACCTGGTGCTGTTGGACATTTGGATGCCAGACACCGATGGCGTGACATTGCTCAAAGAATGGTCGACCAGTGGTCTCTTGAACATGCCCGTTATCATGATGAGTGGCCACGCCACCATTGACACCGCCGTAGACGCCATTCGCATTGGCGCACAGGCGTTTTTAGAAAAACCCATCACGCTGCAAAAACTTTTGAAAACGGTAGAGCAAGGTTTGGCGCGCGAACAAGTGCGTCAAGCCGCTGCGGCTTACCAAGCGTCTCAATTGCCAGCAGGCGGCGCGGCTTCTTCGCAGTTGGGTGCCGGTAACGGTCACGATGCGGCGCTGCAAGTTTCACAAAGCTTTGATCTTGACCAGCCTTTGCGCGATGCAAGAGATGCTTTTGAAAAAGCCTACTTTGAGTTTCACCTGTCCAACGAAGGGGGTTCTATGACCCGCGTGGCCGACAAAACGGGTTTAGAGCGCACTCATCTGTATCGCAAACTCAAGCAGTTGGGGGTTGACCTTACCAAAGGCAAGCGCGCTGGCGCTTGACGCGGCAATGACTCTCGAAGAGCTCTCAGTTTTTCAGAGCGGTTTGAGTTGAGGGCGTTAATTTAATTTGAGTGATTTCTTGCGAGCTCAATTTAATCAATTGCCCTTGAAAATACACCTTCATCAAATTGAGGTCGGCGCTGTAAACCCTGAAGGGCGACAGCCCATAAATGCTTCTGCCTTCGCCAACTTGTAAATTCAAGGTGGCCACTCTTTGTTGCCCATCCATGATGCAGACGGTGCTTGCCTGTTGCGCTACCACATGCACATACTCACCGGCTTTGATCGGATAGTTGGGTTGAACCTCTTCTTCAACGCCGTTCCAAATACATGCAGATTGAGTGTCTGGTTTTGTCATTTCTTTGGGGGTGGAAGTTGTCTCAAGTTTGGCGGGCACGTTTTCTGAGTTCGTTAAAGAAGTTGACTTATCAGGCAATGAAGCAACACTTAAATCAACTTTGGTTTCAGACTTTAATTCCGGGAGTGCCTTTTTGACTTCTTCTTGAGACGAAGTTGGCTTGGTGTCGAACCAAAACCACATGCCCGCAAACAATGCGACGCCCGATAAAAATAGCGGAACAGCGATAGAAGAATTTGGGGATGCAGGCAGGGCCGCTAAGTTTTCGTTTGATGTAGAAACCAAAGTCTCAACAGCTTTTTCTGAGTCAAGGGCCCTTGGTGCGGGCGTCTCTGGCTGAGCCAAATCAGAACTTGTTGAGGGCGGTGCGTCTAGCGTTACTTCAAGCTGAAGGTCGTGCCCCAAATATTTGAGGAGTTTTTTACCCACAGACAATTTAATTTCTGGGCTGTAAAAAGAACTGTCGCCACCATTTTCCAGTTGCCGTACTTGCGTTGTTGAAACGATGTTGCGCCGTGCAAGCGTGGCAAGGTCAACACCTGCGCTTAAACGAAGGCTTTTAAGCAGGGCTTCCTGTTCAGGGCCCCAAAGGATGGGTTTAGCTGGGTTCAAAATAATGCGCACAACTTATTTTCAACAAACCGAATTCTAGTGTTTTATATACAAAACAGCAATTTAGACTACTTTTTATAAGCAAAGTCTAGAAATTTTGCAAAGTTCAAGTGGACGCGTGTTCTCTCAGTCCCTAAAATCGCACCTCCCAACCCTCAAACACCATGCAACTCATGTGGCTAGCTGGCCCCACAGGCCAGGTTAAATCTATTTCGATCACTGCGCGCAATATTCTCATTGCGGCGTTGACTGTCGGCTTGACGTTGCTGTTACTTGGTTTTGCGTTGAATTGGGTGGGCCTCAAAATTGCGGTTGAATACAACCCTGACTTAGCCAGAAGCTTGGGTGGGGTGACCACAGAGGCAGAGCAGCAACGCATGGAGGCTGTGTACCGACAAAACTTGCTTCAACTGCAGGCCTCGTTGGATCAAACCGCCCAAGATGTCAAAAAACTTGAAACGCTCAAAGATCGTTTCATGGTACTGGCGACACCTGTGAATTTAAAGGACCGAGCACCAGCTTTGTCAGAAGCAAAAGGCGGCCCTTTTGTCATGCCGTCTTTCCCGCACAAAATGATCGGCAGTTTATTCAGGCAACCGCTTGGCGTCGAGTTAGAGCAAACCGTGGCACAAGTGAAGACCGTCAACGATTCGTTGGCCAAGCAACAAGAAAACTGGCACCAACATTTGGTGTGGTTAGAAGCCTTGCCTATTGCCATGCCCGTTCAATCGGACTTTCGTTTCACCAGTGGTTTTGGCATCAGACACGATCCCTTCACCGGTGCTTTGGCCATGCATGAGGGCATCGACTTTTCGGCAGAAGTAGGCACATCTGTTTTAGCCACGGCCTCGGGCACGGTGGTTCGCTCGGAGTGGGATCACACCTTTGGCAATGTGATTGAAATCAAACATGCAGAAAACTTCCTCACGCGTTATGCCCACCTGAACAAGCGCAGTGTGGCTGTCAATGCCCAAGTCCAGAGCGGCACCCACATTGGCGAGGTGGGCAACACAGGACGCTCTACAGGCCCACATTTGCATTACGAAATTTTTCAAAATGGCCGTGTGCTCAACCCTCTCAAAGTCTTGCCCGTCAAGACCCCTTGAATTTCTTAGACTGGTAAAGTTCAAAATGTTCGACATACTCAGCAAAAAATCAATGTCAGCTTCATCCGAAAAATTTGACACCCTCATTGGACGAACCACGGTCATTCAAGGCACCCTGATCTTGGTGGACAGTGTTCGAATTGATGGCAAAGTTTTGGGAAATATTGAAACTTCGCCGGGCAGCAAAATTACCGTGGCCATTGGCCCAACGGGTGAGGTGACCGGCGACATTACCGCGCATCGCATCATGGTGGCCGGCAAAGTTGCTGGGCACATTTTTGCTGCAGAGCGTGTTGAGTTTCAAAAAGACTCAGTGGTCAACGGTGACGTTTCATATGGCTCTATTTCCATTGAGCATGGCGCTAAACTATCTGGGTTGATTATTCAAAATCAGACGGCCGATGAATCTGCCTCTGGTGCCCAAGCCGCCATTCAAAATGCTCAGTCTGTGAAATAAAATTAGCGATCAATGAATCAATTTGGAGAAAGTCAAATCTCTGGCACTGAATTTTTCTTCAGAGTTGCAGACCGTCTGCAAATGGACAGCTGCCTCACAGCCATCTCCAAAGAAGGCAAGAGTTTGGTCTTGGTCAGCCCTTCTGGCGAGTTGTTAGACCACTTTGGTACGGCATTCATAAGGCGATTGAAACAAAACTTAGCCAACACGCCCGTTGAAGTCTTCATGCCGCCTGACTCCGAAGTCATGTTGGAGCGGTTTAACAAGCTGCTTAGTTCATTGTCTCTCGATGTGGCCACACAAACGAGAAAAGACAAGCCACCAGAAAGTGTCTGGGTGGTGCACGATGCCAATGCCTTGGGCTCGTATGAAATTGAATTGCTCACCCGCTTGGTACACCAATTTCCCGGTGCTGGCATCTCCACTGTTCTGATGTTTACCTCTGACGCCAATCCTGAAACTTCAATTTGCAATCAGGGTAAACAGTTTGTGTCTTGGGTGCTCGAGATGCCAACGCCTGAGCAAAAACTCAGCGCTATTCAGCAGGCTAGAAAAAGTGGCAATGAACCTGCTGCCGTGCAGTTTTTCAATCGCTTGTCTAAAGATGTAGCCAAGCAAGTTGGCAAAGCAAGCGAAGAAAAAAATAACATAAAGACTGGCAAGCCAACTGCCAATCAATCTGCGCAGAAAGCAAAAGCAACTGACAAAAACCCTGCCCAAACTCAAGCTAATTCTCGGCCGCTATGGCCTTGGGTTTTGGTGGTCTCGGGCTTGTTGGCTATCTCGGTGGGCGTGGCTGCCATGTTGAATCCTGAGCTTACAAAGCAGTTTGTGTCAGACTTAGACAAGTTGTTTGACAGCAAGACTTACGAGCCCAAAGTCAAACCTAAAGCAAAGATAGAGTTGCCTGCAGAAAAACCGTCAGAGGCTACAGGCGGCCCAACCATCGTGAAAGGTGAAGTACCCACGCCTGTGGCTGGTGCACCAACGCCCACGCCCGCAGTGGTTGAGCCAGTGCCGACACCTGCACCTCCTGCGCCACAAGTTGTCTCGGTAGAACCCCCACCCCCCGCAAAGCCTGAAAAAGTGATCACCGAATTACCTGAAGGTGCTGTTCAAGGCCGCTTGTGGTTAAAGGGATTGCCAGAAGACAGCTATGTTTTGCAGCACGGAACTTTTGCCAGCTTAAAACTGGCAAGAGCTGCCATGAAGGACAAAGAATGGTTGGTCAATGCGCGTGTCGTCCCTGTATTTACGGAAGGCAAGGACGAGGCCGAGTTTGCTTTGGTCACTGGGCCTTTTAGAACAAAAGATCGAGCTCAAAATACCATCGCTAAATTGAAATTATCTAGCAGGGTGAGCGTTCAGCCATCATCCAGCATGTACAAGCAAGCCTTTCAGCCCAAAGCCAAGCCTTGAGCCAGTCAATTGATCTGGCAATGCCTTAGCTGGCTTTGCCTAAATTGAGCACAGCGTCTGCTACCTTGCCTGTGTCTTTTTCAAGGGCCAAGATATCGGCCCCGATTCTGACAAACGTGTAGCCCGGGTCGAAGTTCAGTTTTTCGATCAACTTGGGCTCAACTGGGAAGGTCTTAGTGCCTTGCGGTATTTTTTCGCCAAACTTCCATGCCGCCTTGAAACTGGCTTCACAACCGTCGTTGCGCCAAGTTAGGCCTTCAGGACATTTGCCTGGCGACAAAGTTTCCATGAAAAATGAACGCGTAAATTGCCGACGAATTTTTCCAAAATAGTTCAGCAAAGGCGCTCCATATTCGGGTGGAAACTGGAACATAGGCTCGGAGGGCAGCGGCATCTTGCGCGACATGTCTTCTTCCGGAGGCTTTGGCCCACCCATGTTGAAGTTGATATTTTGTGCGCCTGGCGGCATGCCAGGTGCTTGGCCCATGACTGCGAGACCGGCCATATTGGCGCCTGGCGCACCCGGAGCGCCAGGCATGCCAGGTGCTCCTGCACCAGCAGTCGCACCCCCTTGTGCGGGGCCAGCGGTCGTAGTTTCCGGGGCCGCTGCCGCGCTGCCGCGTGCAGGTCCTTGGACAACAGGCTGATAGAAACGGCTTAGCGCCGCAGGATCATTGCCAAGCTTTTTTTCCATCAGAGCATCAAAAACTGAAGCCAAAGTAGGAGTATCGGCTGTTCCCATAAGAGAAGCACGACTAGAAATCAAGATAGACATTTGAGCTGCCGAGCAGCTCCCACCGTTTGTTTGCAACCAAGCGATGGCTTTATCAAGTCTTTCTTGCGGGTGGTGGTTGGTCAGGGCAATGCGCCGAAAATCTGCAATGACGCAAGAATCTGAACTTGCAGTTGCCGTTGGTGAGGGCGTAGCGGGTGCTTTGGGCTGGGCTTGGGCTACGGTCAAAACTAAGCAGCTCGCCACATACAAGCACCAATTTGGGGTGTTATTAACTCGCATGGCAATGACTTTCAATTCGCATGGCTTAATTGTATTTCTCTTGAATCGACATTTTGCTCAATTACTTGAGTCTTTGTGCTAGTCCTGTCAAAAGGCTACTTTGAATCTAGGGATGCTGTTCACATTCGCACTGACATTCAAATTTGATAGGATGGAAAAGGATCTAAATCTTGTTGGAGTTCAAACATGTTGCGTCATTTATCAGTCCTGTTGTGTGCCACTTTATTCAGTCTTTGCGTTGCTGCTGCAGACACTTATGATGCCACCACCAATGTTTTAAGCATTCCGTTGGTCAAAGTGGGTGACTCACTTTATCAAGATGTCAAAGTGACTGTGGGCTCTGTGGTCAGTGTGGGTGCAGGTCCAAACCCTGACACCTTTGACACATACAACGCAAGCAACGGTCAATTAAGTATTCCGGTGGTCAATGTGGGCGGTACGCTTTATTACGATGTTGTCATCACTCTGGGTACTATTTCAAGCGTGGGCCCCTCTTGCTTAATTGATTCAACATGCAGCAAAGTGGGCACACCAGAAATTAAAGGCGTGCTGCCAGGAGACGGCAGAGTCAGTGTGATGTTTAATTTTATGGGCGGCAAAATTACGGGTTTGCTTTCCAACACAAAGTTTGTACAAGCCACAACTTACACAGCCATTTGCACCTCGTCTAATGGCGGCGTGACGGGATCTAGTCAAACCAGTATTGAATATGCTGCAGGCTTAGCCAACCTCACCAACCCCTTGGTGGTCAGTGGCCTCACCAATGGCAAATCGTATTCTTGTGCCGTTACGGCTGCAGCGTCGGGTGCCTACCCAGCCACATCTAAATTTTCATCGGTAACAACACCCAACACGGGCTCAATGAATTCTGCAGGCGTTCTAAGTGGCACTGTCAATACAGCGCACACACAAGCCTACCCCAGCTACGCTTCATATTGCAACTACATCAACCAAAGTGCCACAGGCTTACCCGCACCAGCCGCGGTCAGTTTTTACAGCACCAGTGGATCCTTAACCAGCGGTACAAGCGAATCAACATTGAGCTGCACAAGTTCGGAGCGAACGGTTAGCGGCAACGCAATTCCTGATCACAAAGCATCAGAATTTTTTACCAGCGGCTTAACGGGTTACACCAGCAGCCCCTATTTCTCTGGCAATCCAAACAGCATTGGTGCCAAGGCTGTCAGTAAAACGGTGCCTCTGACGGGCGCCATCTCGAGTCTTTACGTCAAAGGCGTCAATGGTTTTGACACCGAGGCTTGCTACAACTACACAAGCTCAACAGAGCCCAGCAAAGATGCCAATACCAAGTGGACCTCAGGTGCCAAGGGTTGGTCCTCTGGCCCGCTCAGGTGTACATGGGTTGCTTATTTCGCCTACATGAACAACAGCGTCAAAGTAGAAGTGGGCACCGCTGAAACCTACACCAGCACTGGCGACACCTACAAAGTGTCTGGTAAAAACATTTACCAAGACGTGGGCCTTGACCCCAGCAACGCACACAACCAGCCCACCATGTCGCCTGGCGCTGGTCAAAAGTTTTATGGCTATTACCACGTGCATGGCATGCCCGAAGGCCACATTGCCAGACTTGGAAAAGGCAACAGCACCATGACCCTGATTGGTTTTGCGGTTGACGGTTTCCCAATCTATGCGCGCTATGGCTATACCAATCCGAGCAGCACTTCAGGTGGTGTGACGGTCATGAAATCAAACTACCGATTAAGAACAACTGCTGAATTGTCTGCTGCGGGGTACAGCAGCAGACCCTCTGCCAGCATTGCACCTTATGGCACCTTTGAGCAAGACTGGGTGTTTGATGCCACCAGCACTTCAAGCAGCAAAGGCCACCTTGATGCATGCAATGGCAGGTATGGCGTCACACCTGAGTCGCCCACTGTTTCTGTGTATCACTATTTCATCACCGACGCATATCCGCACGTACCTCGATGTGTCTTTGGAACGCCTGCCGCTTGGGGCAATGACAGCTCGGCAAATTGATCTGTGTGGTACGATTTTTTTTAGCGCTTTTATTATTTGCTTATGGCGGTAGCGCAAATGCGCACTTGATTTCAGCAGGCAATGGCTTGGTCAATATATTGCCTGAGCGCGCTGTGTTGCTGATTGCTGTGCCCGTGTCTGTTTTACAAAATGTCGATACAAATCAAGATGGCCTTCTACAGCCCGAAGAAATTAAATTAAATCGCGAGCGCATCATTGAGCAGTTAAGCCAATCCATTGATTTTCAAATTGGAGAGAATCGGGGCGAGGTGTTAGACGATCAAATCATGGTGTCGGTCCATGAGGGCAACAGTCAAGGAACGCCTCAAATTGAATGGCTTCGACAGATTAAGTTTCCGCAGGAAATATTGAGTCTGCCTATTGGTCTTTCGTTTCAAAAAAACTTGCTCTCAACTGAGTATTTGTTTCAAGTGAAGCGAGTAGATGGTCATGAGTTGGCCAAGATCAGCTTGTCCCACCCTTCACACATTTTCTTCAACAACAGCTGGGGCACATTTCAGTCCTTTTTCAGAGATGGCTGGCATCACATTGTGCAGGGCTATGACCACTTGGTCTTTCTGATCACGCTGCTTGCAGCCAGCATTGTCTGGCGACGCTGGTTTTGGTTGTTGACCACCTTTACATTGGCCCATGGCATTACTTATGGCTTGGCCAGTTTGGGATGGGTGCAGGTCAAGTCTGAGCTTATAGAACCCATCATTGCGCTGACCATTTTGCTGACAGCAAGCACGAGTTTGTTTAAACTGAAAATAAGCAGCTTGACTGAAATGGCCCTTGTCTTTTGTTTCGGCCTGTTTCATGGCTTGGGATTTGCCAGCGCCATGGCGGCTCAATTGCAGGGACAAAAGTTTCCCATCTCATCCATTGCTGGGTTCAACTTGGGCGTAGAGGCGGGGCAGCTGCTTGTTTGTTTGCTGCTAGGCCTTATTTTTGAACTTCTGAAGCAAAGCCCGCATTGGCTTGAGAAGTTGAGAATGTGCATGATTTGGGCGGGGTTTATGGCGGGTGGTTTTTGGTTGTTTGAAAGAATTTAACAATGAGTCTGAACATCAAGCATTCTGGCAACGCCAAGTTGGCCCTGGTCATGGCCATTGCATTGTTTTTAATTTGGCTTGTTCAACCCACCCTTTCAGAATGGCTTGGCAAGGATAAAAACGCAGCTGTACTTCCTACGCCAGAAGTGACTCAGACAACGATAGAGTCAACTCAGACTGCAACGCCCACGGTGCCGGCATCCATGCCAGGCGCCGACCCCTTTAAAGCGCACATTGAGAAAAATGGTTTGGCGCCTAGTCCATCGCCTAACCCAGCAATGAACTCGCCAAACAATGGTGCAAGAGAAAACAATGCCTTGCGCACCAACTCTGCCAATCAAACTGGTGCAGATCCCTTTAAAGCGTTTTTAGAAAAACAGAAACAAGAATCGAAAGACGCGGGCATTTCCCCCTTCGGGAAATAAATTACTTCACAGTACCGCCCATGTATTTGTTGTTGTTGAAGCTGCTGTTAGATCTGAAAAAAGGAATGCTATTGGTTTTACCAATGTAAGCACCTTTCATGAGCACATCCATGGTGGTGGTGTAGGTCAGCAATTCTGCCTTGTGGTTGGTCACTTGGTGCGCATGGTAGTGATAGCCAATGTTGTCATGATCGTGAGCACCAAAGGCATCGAGCGGTGTGTTGTAACCCAGCATGCTTTTGTCGGTACTTCTGTATTTGCCAAACAAGGCAATGCCGTCATAGCCAAAGCCAATTAAGGGTGGGTGAGTTTTTTTGACGTAATCGGCATCGCCATAAACGCCCAAACTGAACCCAGACTGATACCCATCAAAGTGGCAGTGCGGCCCGCCACCACCTTGGCCCACATGACAGCCACTGGCTGAAAGTTCTCCCATCAAATTAGACGGAACGAGTGTGTTGTTGTAAGCCGGAAACATCACAGAGCCATCGATGAGCAAGCCATTGTCTGCTGCATCTGCGTAGGTATACACATCGGCAATCAGAGTCGACTTGGTTCTGTCTGTCCACAAGTTTTTCGTGAATGTGTTTTCAGTCACTACTTTCACGACGCCATAGTCCTTCATGGGTATTGTGGTCACGTAATTTTCTAAATTAGAAAACCGAGTCACTTTAGATGTTGGGTAGGCGCCCGAGCCGTCTCCCGGCGGGTGTGGAATATCTTTCAGTCCATTGGGGGATGCTTGGTTGCCGTAATTCACCACCACCATAAAGGGGTGGTATTTACCGGCCGTATCTTTCTCGTTGGTGAAGTACACATAGGGCACTAAATTTTGGCCAGGCGTGCCGTCAGCTATGTTGTCACTGACCAATTTGTGAGCCAGTGTGGCATCTCGGTAGGCTGAATACAAAGCCGTTGGGTACCTTAATTTTTCACCCGATGCTTCAACGGCCGATTTAATGCTGGACAGCATGGTATCTGCGCTGGCTTTGGTCGATGAATCGGTGCCCGGATTTGAAACTTGGTTTCTGTAAGTTGAGTTAACTTGTTTGTAGATGCTACCTGAGGTGCCTTCCGTAGCAGCGACAGAATTCTTGGATAGAAATGGCGCAGGATCGTTGGAGACAAAAGCCACTTTTTGCGGGTTTAAAAATTCAGGAATGCCAAAATCAATGGCTGAGTTGTAAACATACAAGGGCGTTGCCATTGAAGATGAAGACACCAATTGAAAAACACCGTTGTTTAAACTGACGTAATAATCTTTAGCGGTAAATCCGGTATCTTCTGTGTAGCTCACAGCATGAGTGGTGCCGCCTCTGTCAGAGTTTGCGGTGGTGTAGGTGTATTTGTATCGCTTCTTGGCTTGCCATTTTTTGGTGGTGGTGTCATATGCAAAAGTGACATAGCCGTACACTTCTGCTGCCTTGCCAAAATTATTTCTAAACTTAAGTTTATTGCTATCTTGAGCATCAAAATCAACGGCGTTGTTGGGGTGAAGATGTGACTCGAGACGATAGTATCCAGAGCTGTCGGCCACCACTTGAATGAGCTTTTGCAAATAACTGTTGTACGTGGTGCTTGAAGTCAGGGTGCCAATTTCCACTGCATAGCCGTTGGTGGCGCTGTAGGTGGCACCAACTTGCAAGAAGTTGCCATTGTTGCTTTGTGTGGCCGAATCAGAAAGCAAATATCGGTTGCGATTGGTCAATGTGCTGGCCGAAGTCATCACACCCGGTGTGTAGCTGGCTTGTATGGCACTTAAAAAATTGGCGGGCCCGTAATACACGGCTTCAGTTGAGACATTGGAAGTGCTGCATTCAGCGGCAGTAGCACACGTGGCGCCAACCCCTAAGACGCTACCAACCGTAATGACCACGTTGTAATAACTTGTGTCGCCCACAAGCACTTCGGGAATGCTTAATTGATTGTTGGCTGCGTTGTAGGTGTCATAGGCGGGCGCAGAAGCATCTTTGCTGCCGACACTCACTACAGTGCCCACGCTAATTTGGACATTTGAGTAATACGTGCTGTTCACTTTGACCAAAGGAATGGTCAGGGTGTTGCTGGCAGCGGCGTATGTATCGGCAGCTATGCTGCTAGTGCCAAAGGCTAGAGCACAAAGTAAAACAATCAGTTGGATTGGTTTCATGAGGTGACTTTTTGAAGAAGGAGTATCAAGTTAAAACAGATCGACCATATGGACAAAACCCAGGCTTAGGGCCTACTTGTGGATGGAGTCTGCAAGTGCTAGGCCTGTTTTCATAAACTGTACAACGACGGGTCGTAGCTTCTAAAAACTGGCAATCGCCACTGCTTCTTCGGCCTAGCGTAAAAATGTTATTTTTGAAATTAAAGTGCGCAATCAATTTCATCTTGATTAAGCGCTTTGCAATTTGTTTAGGTTCTTCGTGCTCAGCCTCAAACGGGTCTAACAAACCTAGCCTTATGAGGTCAGGCAATTTAACCTCTACAGGCATGGTGCAGCAATTGGCTGCGCACGAATTGCACATGCCTGTTTTGTAGCGTGACCAAGTTTCGGGCCGGTCTACATCCACGATGCTGGTAGGTGATCTCATGGTGACAGTTGGACCTGTTTAAATGCTGCAACCATTATTCAATGATGACTTCGTTTCGGCGAGGGTTGTTGTACTTCACCGTGGTGCGAATTAATTTGTATTCTTTGTCTACCAAAGGGTCGCGGCCATAGATTTCTGTCATCTTAGAAACTAAGTTGTAGTTGTCGTTGTAGGTATCTGTTGATATGGCAATGAAGACGGAGTTCGTTGTGTACTTCAATATTTCATAAGTCAGTGTGGCGCTTCCAGTTAAAAAAACTTTGTTCGAAGATTTATAAAACTGCATCGTGCCAATGGTGCCTTTGTCGCCCGACTTAAGCGGGGTAGAAGGCAAATCGAATGTTTTCTCTAAGCTACCAAAGTCACCGCCAACCACTCTTTGACCTAACAAAGGGTATTTCAACGCATAGCCTGGGCGGGGATTGGTGACTGCAAAGTATTTATAGGTTACAAAACTCGCAGCAGGGGGGCTGCAAAATGTGAATAAATTTTCTACAATATATTTGGCAACTCTTACTTCATAGCCATCCAAATAGGTTGTCGGGTCGGTTGTCAGTGCTGGCGTTTGAGTGACTGTTTGAGTGCCTACACACTCCTGATATTTGTAGGATAAATTTGCATTCAGCAAAAAAACTTCACGCTTGCTGGTGGCATAGGGCACTTTGATGTAATAAGAGTTAGCATCGCGTCCAATAATTTCGAATACGCCATTGATCACTGCGAATGGGACATCGAGTGCATCTTGGGTGACACCCGAGATGGTCACGATATCACCGCTTTGCGCTTGATGATCGGGATGTGTTATCAGAAAGAGAGTTGACTTGCCGTTGTCTGCATTGGAAGTAGGTAAGGTAAGAAGCGTGAGTCTTTTGTAATCTTGGTAGGCATAACTTCTTAATACGCCTATCTTGGTAAAGCCATTGAGTACTTGCTTCTCCCAAAAACTGGCCATGGAAATGCTGTCAGTGCCAGTTGGCAAATTTGTAGGAACCGAGGCACTGGTGCTGCTATTTAAAACATCCAGAATATTGACATTTCCCGCCGAGCCGGTTGGGCCAGAGCTGGCATTACCGCCACAAGATGCCAGCCCTGCTGATAAGGTACAAAGCAAGGCCAAAGTCCATAGAAAACGGCTTGCACATCGGCCAAAAAAGATCAGTAATTGATGCATAAGCCTTATTTTCCCTTTTTATGGTGAAAATATAAGCGAACTCAGAAATTTCTTAACTGAAACTTAAACTGGCGACATACCACCCATCTTGACTTCACCCTTGATTTTGGGGGGAATAATCGTGATTGAAATTCTACGGTTTAAAGGATTGGTGGGGTCTTGGGGCATCGAAGGGACACTATCGCCATAACCAATCACTTGAGCGATGCGATCAATGGGCACTGCTTCTGCAATTAATTCCCGCCTTGCAGAATTGGCTCGCTCAGCCGATAACTCCCAATTGCTATAACCTTTGGCGCCACCTCCGTAGGGCTCAGCGTCGGTATAGCCTTCAATTTTTAACTTGTGGGTTGGGCACTTATTGGCAACTGATGCAATTTTTAGAAATTGTTTTTTTGCAAAGTCTGACAATACAGTTCCACCTCTTTGGAACAAGGGGTCTCCCGCGTCTTTCAGGGTAATTCGCAATCCGTCAGATGAGTAGTCAATGTCAAAGGGCATCTTGCCAGATTGAAGGCCTGCATCGCCTTCAATGAGCGCCTTCAGTTCATTTGCAACCGGTTCAATGCAAGATGTGTCGATTCTTTCGCGTTTCGCAATATTGTCAAACAACATGACCCACACCACGATGAAGAAAGCCATGAGCACGGTAACGAAGTCGGCATAAACCAGCTTCCAGGCGCCATGTTGGTATTCCTTTTTGACTCGTTTTTTGAAGGCACGTCTTGAAACAAGGGGTTTTGTTTTAGTGCCTGGTCCTGGTTTAAGGGGCAGCGGCGGGGTCTCAACCGACACTTCTGCCGCTGTAACTTCAGTGACGTTTTCCGGCGACATGGACTTAACCGGTCAATTTGTTGCCTGAGGTGGCCATGACGCCTTCAGACAACTCGGTCATGGTGGGCCGCTGGTCTGTGTACATCACTTTACGGCCATACTCCACTGCAATCATAGGAGAGAAATTGCTGTAGTTGGCAATCAAAATTTCTTTCACGGCTTCGAAGGGCTTAAGGTCTGCAGCAGCCAATTGCTCCATCGATCGACTGATAGGCAGCATCATGGCATAGGCTGTGAAAACACCCAGTAATGTGCCGACCAAGGCCTGCGCAATCATGTCTCCGATGATATCGGGGCCAATGCCCGTTTTAATCGACGTCAAGGCATGAACCACACCAATAATGGCAGCCACAATGCCAAATGCTGGCATGCTGTCTGCCAAGGTAGCAATGGACTCGGAGGGTTCTAGTGCTTCTTGATTCATGACCTCAATTTCTTGCGCCATGACAGACTCGAGTTGACCCAAAGTAACTGTGCCATCCATCATCATTCTGAAGTAGTCGGTGATGAATTCAATCAAGCGCTTACTTTTTAAGACAGAGGGGTACTTTGCAAAAAGTTCGCTTTGCATCGGGTCGGAGATGTCGGACTCAATCGACAAAGCGCCATCTCGTTTGATTCTTTGCAGCAATTCAAACATCAGGCAAAGCAATCCTAAATTAGAACCTTTGCCACTGTTGGAAGGCAAGAAAATTCGAAAAAATGAGCGAAACATACTCTTTAGATTTCGCCACTTATTCGAAGCCATCAAGGTGCCTAAAGCGGCACCGAAAATGATCAAATATTCTTGAGGCACCCATAGCTGTGTTATTTGTCCACCGAGCCAGATGAAGCCACCAACACCGCAGCCAAAGGCAATGATCCAACCAGCACCAATATTCATATCAAATAAGCGGAATTCGCTATGAGGTTAAAAGTAATCATAAATATTAGCATCAAATAATGTGCAGAGCATTACAACTTTGAAATCAGTTGAAATCAATGAGCCTAAAATGGATGTACACGATCTGAGCTCATAATTTTTGAAAAAGTGAATTTGAATCGAGCTTGGTCATAATGGACTGGGCGGCCTGCAGCAACGCGTTGGATTTCACAAGCCCAGCAGTTGCTGTTGCCAAATCGGTATCAAGCAAGTTACTGCGTTGAAGTTCGACATTGTTTTTTTGCACATCTGCAGCTTCTGTGGCTGCATCCAGCTGGTTTTGCAGCAGACCTGTTTTAACCTGAGCTCTGGTCACTTGTTTCAGAACCAACTGCATGTTGCTCATATCGCCAGATGACAAACTGGTGCCCGCAACAAGATTGTCGCGAACTGATCCTAAGAAAGTCAACACATTCTGACCTGTTTCCATCACCTCTGCAAAACTCAAGGCAGTTTCTAAATTCACATTGGGTGCAACCAAAACACTGGTAACAGATGCCGTTCTCAAAATCCGTTCGCCATTGGCATCTTTAGCCTTAGACATTTGATCAACCGTGTTGTACAAAGTCGTGGCCTGCTGTCCCAATGTTTTAAGGCCATCCACGCCCAAGGTGCCATTGCCCGCTTGAACCATCATTTGCTGAAACTTGGTCAAGGCAATATTGATGTTGTTCAACTGCGAATCTGTAGAAGTCAGTGAAGCGTTGATGTGATTTTGATTCACCCTGAACATGGCAAATTGAGCATTGTCCAAATCAATTTGTACACCTAAGCCAGCCGCTAAGGCATCGTCAGAGGCTAATTGGTATTTGCGCCCTGAAGAAATTTGCTGCTGGTACTTCACCACATCAGAAGTGTGTTGCTGCATCGACGATACGCCGCTGTCAAAAACCTGTTGGCTGCTAATTCTCATGGGATAGGTGCTCGTTTAAAGATTAACCAGACAACATGCCCAGCAAGGTGTCAAACATTTGTTTGCCTGTTTGCATCAATTTGCTTGAGGCGTTGTAAAGTTGCTGGTATTTGACCAAGTTGGCAGCTTCTTCGTCTAAATTCACGCCGGTGATAGAAGACTTTTGATTGGCCAAACTTTTTTGCAAAGCTTCATCTGATTGTTGTGTGTTTTTCCATGTTGCAATGGTTGTGGCTACACTGCTGGTTATGAAGGTCACAGGTGAAGTAAATGAGTCGCGCAAACCTTGCAATGAGGCAGATGCGGCAGCGTTCATGTAGGTAAACTGAGAGACATCAAATGTGCCTACCACCTTGAACAGACGTGCGTCAAACTCAGATTTATTGAGAGCCGTTTCGATAGTCTGTTTAAAGTTACTACTTTGAGGATTTGAACCTTCAACGAGTTCACTGTAGCTGTACTCAGAGGTATCAGGTTTTTTCCAAAGGGTATCCAGCAAATCTTTGCCGGTTGCAGTGGTTATGCCGGTGAGTGGGGTACTGCTTGATGTCGACGAAGCAAATCCGAACATTGGTGCAATTGAATGAGAGCTTCCGTCCGTAATCTGGTTCACTTTCCTAACCAGCTGAGTTGCCAACAAATTGATACTTTTTTGAACCGTTGGCACAAAAGTTTGAATCAAATGAACATAGGCACCGGCTTTGCCATCTTGCAAAACAGTTTGCCCTGGCAGCATGACAGAATTTCCTCTGGCATCGAGAAGAGGTGTGACGCCATTGTCTTGCTTTTGTGCCATTGCTGGCATGACAAGACTGATGTAAACAGGATTGCGTTTATCAAATGAAATCACTTTGATTCTCAGGTCGGTCAGTGGCATGTCACTGCGAATGACTGTTGTACCCGTTGCATTGCTGAATGTATTGGCCATTTCTCGGTCAACCAAATGCTGCCCATTCAGCAAATAACTTGCCGACCCATCCTCATTGATCAAGGTGGCGCCGCCTACCAATTCTTGAAGTTTTCCTACGATCCGATCACGTTCGTCTAGCAAATCCGCGGAAGCAGCAGAAACGCCTGGCGTTGCAGCTGCTCGAATTTTGGCATTCACCGAAGCCAGTTGTGGCGTTAATGAATTTGCCTGGTTCAGGACATCGGCCAAAGCCTGCGACGCGTTGCTTGAAATCTGACCTACTGCACTGGCCAGGCCACTCACACGATCTGCGACCAAGCGCGCATTGCCAATCAAGCTTTGTTGGTATGCCGAATTGGTTGGTTCGTTCGCAATAGAACCTGCTGCATTGAAAAAGTTTCCCAAAGCAGTCGCAATTGAAGTGGCCGGCTCAGTGAGCATGGCATCCAAAGGTGCCACCGACTGAGTCAGCGCTTGGCTGTAGCTGGTTTTACTCTGCTGCGACAGCAACTGCCCCTGCAGCAAATTGTCAAAGTAGCGCGTAAAACCTTCAACAGCAAAGGAAGTGCCTGTGAGGTCAATCGATGTAGGCGACAAGCCATTGACCCGAACACTTGATGAACGGCGAACGTATCCCTCAACCGACGAACCTGTGACGTTCTGGGAAGTGGCCAGCATGCCCGACTGAGCGGACTGGAGTCCGGCCATGGCGCTGTCGAAGATGGCTGCGGTTCTCACTTCTTAGTCCTGTGTATTTAGGGCTTTACGGCATTGGCAGCAGAGTTGATTAACTGTGCTGCTTGAACTTGCTGAATCATTTGAGTGGCCATGGCTTTGCCAAAACCAAAGCCGCCCTGTGCTGCCATGTTGTTGGCCATCTGTTCATCTGCCAAACTCAAGTAGGTGGCATTGCTGCCACCCTTGCTGCTTTCGCTGAACACAGAATTTCGAATCTCACGCATCATCTGGCGCAACAAAACAGCTTCAAACTCCTGAGCTGTCTGCTTGATTTTTTGAATCTGCGGTGTGTCTACCGCGCCGCTAGAAAGCGGCTTTGCAGAAATCAAACCAGAAACGATGAGGTCGGCCATGTTAAATAATTTCCAACTCAGCTTGCAGTGCGCCAGAAGTTTTCATGGCTTGCAAAATAGACATCAAGTCTTGTGGTGTGGCGCCCAGCAAGTTGATAGCACGAACCACTTGCTCCAGAGAAGCGCCTTCTTCAACACGCACCATTTGACCTGCAGGGCCCGGGTCGATGCTGACACGTTCATTGCGCTGGTTCACAGGACGGTTGCGTGACACCAAAGATTGTGGAACCGCTTGGTTGTTAGCTTGCACATGGATGGTCAAGTTGCCGTGCGTCACAGCAAAAGGTGCCAAACGAACAGATTGATTCACTACCACAGAACCTGTGCGTGCATTGACCACCACTCTGGCAATGTCCACAACGGGTTGAATGTCGAGTTCAAGCAACTGTGCCATCACATTGACACGTTGAGCTCTTTGTACAGGCACACGAACCGAAACAGTTCTGGCATCTACTGCAGTGACAGCATTTTCTTCAACCACCACCTTAGCGATGGCTTCGACAGCGCGTTGAATTTGAGCGTAATCCACTTTGTGGAAATTGAACTCAACCACTGGGTCCATGTCTGCTTCGGGGGCGGCTTGCTCCACCATGCCGCCACTTGGAATGCGACCTGCGGACAATTGATTGATGGTGGTGCGAGCCATGGCCGTACTCACAGAAGCGCCAGGAACCACAATGGAGCCTTGAGCTTGGCCATAAACTTGGCCATTGGCTGCCTTCAATGGCGTCATGAGAAGTGTGCCGCCGCGCAAACTGCGGGCATTGGTTAAGGAGGAAACAGTCACGTCCATGGCTTGGCCAGGACGCGCCAATGCAGCCAACTCAGCGGTCACCATCACTACGGCAGCGTTGCGTGCTTGCAGGTTAATGCCAACAGGTACCGATACGCCCAATGAATTGAGCATGGTGATTACAGACTGACCTGTCACGGGGTTAGAGCCCGAGTTATCGCCAGTACCGTCTAAGCCCACCACCAAGCCATAACCAATCAATTGGTTGGGCCGTTGACCTGAAACCACGGCCATGTCTTTCAGACGAGCTGCCATAGTTTGTGACATGCCCAACACAAAAGCGGTGATCAAAAACCATTTAGAAAGAGTGCGGTAAGTCATGGCATCATCCTCAATTAGGAGAAAACTTGCTGAACAATTTGGTCAGCATGCCCGGGTTTTGAATTTGATCGGTGATGCCTTGTCCGCGGTATTCAATCCGTGCATCAGCCACTTGAGAAGACAACACCGTGTTGCCCTGCAAGGTAGAGGGCGACACAATGCCACCAAAGCGAATCACTTCCTCTTCGTGACCTACGGCCAAGCGCTTTTCGCCAGCCACATTCAAATTGCCGTTCGGTAACACTTCCAACACCGTGACCGTAATCGTGCCTAAGAACTGATTGGAGGCAGAAGATCCACCTTTGCTGTCAAAGTTGGTGTTGCCGTTGGTATTCACACCGCTATTGAGGGCAGTGGGAGTTGCAGTGCCTGAGCTCATATTGAAGCCAGCATTCAAACCGTTAGAAGATAATCGGCGTGCATTGGTGCCAATGTCTTTGCTGGCACGGGTTGTTTCATTCAGCATCACAGTCAGTGTGTCACCTACACGAACAGCGCGGCGCTCTTCAAACAATCCCTTGTGGGTTGCGGCAGCAGGCTTGGAGGTCGGAACCAGTGAGCCCTTAGAAGTTGCTACTTTTTCTTGTACTTCAGGGCGTGCAGTTGTTTCGCCATTGACCAAAGATTGCTTGGAGGCGGAAGGCAATTCTGCGCAACCCGCCAAAATAGCGACCACAGAAATAAGCAATGAGATTTTTTTCATCACAGTTGTCCTAACTTTTGCAGCATTTGATCGGAAGCAGAAACAGACTTAGCGGTAATCTCGTAGGCTCGCTGCGCCGCAATCAGTGACACAAGTTCTTCCGCCACGTTCACATTGGACTGTTCTGTGTAGTATTGACTGATGGAGCCAAAACCATCTTTGCCAGCCACGCCTGTTTGAGCATCACCCGATGACATGGTCTCGAAATACAAGCCACCACCTGCTGAAGCCAAACCTGTGGGGTTGGCAAAATTGACCATTGCAATTTGATCAGCTTGCGAAGAGGCGGTAGTGTCAGACAAGGAGTAGCTCACGGTACCGTCAGAGCCAATCGCAATTGAGGTTGCTTTAGCAGGAATCACAATTCCAGTTGAGCTGGCGCTGGCAGATGCGATACTGCTCTGACCGAGTAATACATTGCCATTGGCCGTCACAATTTGGCCTTTGTCGTTGCGCATAAAATTACCAGCCCGTGTGTATGCAACGCCGTTAGGCGTAGACACGGCAAAGTAACCATTGCCGTTGATGGCCATGTCCAAGGGGTTCTGACTTTGAACCAAGGAGCCTGCACTGTTCATTCGCTGCGTAGCTGAGATGCGTGCACCGTTACCGGCTTGCAAACCTGCTGGCACATAGCTGCCAGAGTCTTCGTTCAAGCCAGGGCTGCGAATGTTTTGATAGAGCAAGTCCTCGAAAATAGGGCGAACACGCTTGTAAGCTGTGGTCGACACGTTAGCCAAGTTATTGGAGATGGTGTCCAAGTTGGACTGTTGTGCATCCAAGCCTGTTTTAGCAATCCATAGTGATCTCAACATTTTCTCGCTCCTTCATTTCACGGGTGTTTAAACCCTGGACAAGGACATCAAGGCCCCTGCTGTTTTCGAATTTTGCTCGGCAACTTGAACCAAACGAATGTTCAAGTCAAACAAGCGGTTTTGCGCAATCATTTGAACCATGGCCTGAGCCGCGTTCACATTGCTACCTTCTAAAGAACCTGGCACCAAACGAATGTCTTCAAGTGAGGCTAAGTCCTCTTTAGAGGTGAATAAACCGTCGGCCTGACGCTCCAGCGAATGAGGCGCAGGGTTGACCAATTTCAAACGACTCACTGGTGTTTCAAATTTTTGGCCTGGCAGTGTGGCTGTAATCGTGCCGTTAGGCTGAATCACGACGTCTTGGCTGCCCACTGGAATTTGAATAGTCTGACCTTGCTCGTTCAACACATTCAAGCCGGCTGAATTGACCAAAAAACCTTGTGCATCCATGTGAAACTTGCCGGCACGTGTATAGGCTTCTTGTCCATCTGCACGTTGCACGGCAAACATGCCTTCATCTTGAATGGCGGCATCTAAAGAATTGCCCGTAGCGCTGACTGCGCCAGGTGTCCAGTCTGCGCCGGGTGTTG
>Ga0214921_10002983_pt1 | contig 26651 bp, 22 predicted proteins | sample LL1505_MetaG_FD_177992 | JGI IMG/M metagenome (GOLD analysis project Ga0214921, IMG submission 177992) | Freshwater microbial communities from Lake Lanier, Atlanta, Georgia, United States - LL-1505 | ecosystem: Environmental > Aquatic > Freshwater > Lake | place: USA: Georgia | collected... | reverse complement strand
CGCCGGACGTTCGCCTCCGCCCTCCAGGCTACGGCTCACTCGGATTTGCCTGCGCTGCGCCATCCATGGCTCCGCTGGTCAAATACGCCGGCTCAACGGTAGGGGTAACCCCGAGCCTCCCGTCTTCGAGTTGAGGAGGCTTCGGGCTCCCCGTGTCCCGGGAGCCGGCGTAGCTGACCAGCGCAGGCACGATGCCGGAGCGCAGGCAGGTCCGAGCGAGTGGAGCCCAGGATGGGCGCAGCGAGCGTCCGGTGACGGGATATGGGGAGCCCGAGGCCGGCGCGTGCGCGTTGATGTGATGGGCGAAAAACGCCGCGGCCCGGTGCGCTTGGGTCGCACCGGGCCGCGGGAATGGAGTCGAAGCAGTGTCGCGGGTCAGACCAGCTCTTTGCGGGCCCCGATCAGGGTGCGGAGCCGCTCGGCGAGCAGGGCCACGTCGAAGGGCTTCTTGAAGCTCTCGTTGACGTGGGCACGATCGACCGTGATCTGCGAGCCGTCGTCGGGCAGGAGGGCGATCACGATCGTGTCGGCATACTCCGGATTCCGGCGGAGGTTCTGGCAGATCTGCTGGGCGTCGATCCGGCCGATCGAGTAGTCCACCACGATGCAGTCGGGGTGGAAGCTCTCCGCCTGAATGCCGGCTTCGAAGCCGCTCGCAGCGACCTGGATCTTGAACGACCGCTCGACCGGCAGGTGCTTCTTGAGGTTTTCGATGAGCACCTGATCCTGGCCGACGAGCAGCACCTTTGCCATCGCCTCGTCCTCGAGGTCGCCCAGCGGCATGCCGTGCTCTTTGAGGAACTTGATCAAGTATTCACGCGGGATCCGTCGGTCTTGCGAACCGGGGATGCGGTAGCCCTTGAGGCGACCGGAATCGAACCACTTGCTCACCGTGCGGGGAGCAACTTTACAGATTTTGGCGACCTGGCCTGTCGTGAAAACCTTCATCGCTTCTTACTCCATTTCGATCTTTTGTGTCCGGAAACGATTTGGCCAGTCCGCCCCTTGTGGGCAGCGGAACACAGCCCCCCTGTGACGCGGCAATTCACCGTGGGATCGACCGCGTCGTCGAAGCCCCACGAAGGCCGGCACAAAGCGCGGAGGGGGGCATGAGAGAGGCACCGACGTCGATGCGCCCGGTGAAGGGCGCGTCGCCGTCGGACGCCACGACTCGCAGGTATCCCCCCCTGCTTCCATCCCGCTGGCGTTTCCCGGATTGCACCGAGACACGTTCGCGGCATGACCGTCCAAGAGGGTAGATCGAAAGATCCAGTGGTGAGACTTGAGCCGTTCTTCCCGACGGCGCCGGTGGTGACGGGTGTCCGGGCCGTGAATGCGGGCCTCACGACGCCGCGAAATCCCGCTCTCAGGCGGCTTTTGCCGCACGCGGGCCCCCGTGGGAGCCTGTCTGGGCCACGGTCGACTCAAACCGCACCGACACCCGTTTCGACACACCAGGCTCCTCCATGGTGACGCCGTACAGTGTGTTGGCGGCGGCCATCGTCTTTTTCGAATGCGTCACGATGATGAACTGGGTCGACGAGAGAAAATCCCGGAGCACGCCCACGAACCGATCGACGTTCGCCTCGTCGAGTGCGGCGTCGACCTCGTCGAGTACGCAGAAGGGGCTGGGCCGCGACCGGAAGATGGCCAGCAGCAGCGCGACGCAGGTCATCGTCTTCTCGCCCCCGGAGAGCAGTGAGATGCTCCGCGGCTCCTTGCCGGGGGGGCGGGCCACGATCTCGACGGACGTCTCGAGCAGGTCGACGCCCGGTTCGAGCACCACGTCGGCCTCACCGCCGCCGAACACCCGTTCGAAGAGCTCGCGGAAGTAGCCCCGCACCGTCTCGATCGTCTCGCCGAGCAGGCGGCGGCTCTCTTCGTCGATTCGCGAGATCAGCTCCTCGATTGAGTGCTTGGCGTTGGTGACGTCGGCCAATTGCGCCTCGAGTGTGGCCAGACGCTGTGCGAGCTCGTCGGCCTCGGCCAACGCCTCGAGGTTGACGATCGACATGCCGGCGAGTTTTTTGCGGAGCATCTCGATCTCGGTCTCGAGTTCGGCCCTGTCGGCGGGGATCGTTTCGCCCTCCGTGGGGGCGGTCGAGACGGTGTCCGCGGTGCGTTCGGCTTCCAGATCGATGTCGTATTCGTCGCGGATCCGTTCGAGAATTCGGGAACGGTGATGCCGGGCATCGCCCGCCTCGAGTTCACAGGCGTGGATCGAATCACCGAGGGCGGCAGCCGTCGCGCGCGACTGCTCTGCCAGGGCGGTGGCGGCCTGTCGCTCGGCCGCGAGAGCGTCTCGCGAGGCGGTCAGGTCGGCGAGGTGCGTGGCGGAGCGTTCAGCTGCGAGCGTCGCTTCGGCGAACGCACCCCCCGCGTCAAGAAGCTCGAGTTCGAACTCTTCGCGACGGCGTACGGTGTCGGCGAGACGTTCCCGGGCGGCGATGACATCGCGTGCGGCGATATCGCGATCGCTATGCCGTGCCTCGACACCCTGGCGGTCTGCCGCGAGGCGTTCGCTCGAGGAGGCGCGGGCCACGCGGAGGCGATTGATCTCGGCCAGCACTTCGCCGCGGTCGCGGTCGAGTTCGTCGAGCGTGGTCGACGTGGTCGCGGTGTCCCGGATCGCGGCTGCAAGGTCGAGACGCTGCTTCTCCACCAGAGCCTCGGCCTGGTCGCGGGCCTGCACGAGGCTGGCGGCCTGCCGCTCGGCATCGAGGGCAGTCTGTTCGGCCGCCACGATCGCCGTGCGGGCGGCCTCGCAGTCTCGGCCCAAGCGGGTGGCTTCGGACCGCGACGAGGCCAGCGCCTCGGCGTCGTGCTGGCGGCGGGCCTGCAGCCGCTGGGAGTCTGCCTGGAGCTCGGTGATTTCGGCCTGGAGCGCCCGGATCCGGGTCTCGGCCGCGGTCACCGTGCCATGCAGCTCGGCGTCGCGGTCGCGGAGCGATCGCAGCTCACTGCGCCGGGCCACGAGGCCGTGGGCGGCTGCGGGCACGCCCACCTCGAACGATCCGTCGACCGACAGGCACTGGCCGCTCCGCGTGACCACGATCGTGCCTGAAGGCGCCTCGCCGACGAGCGCGTGGGCGTGAGTGAGTTCCTCGACCACCCACACCCGGGCGAGCAGTCCGTGTACCAATGGTGGCAGTGCGTCGGGCGCAGCGGCCACACCTGCGGCCGCGATTAGCCGGTCGAGGCGGCCGATCACACCCGGATGGCCTTGGAGATCTGCCTCGGGATGGGCGAAATCCTGGGCCTGGGCCGGCAGAAACGTGATCCGACCGCCGGTCGCCAGCACCGCCTGGGCAGCGGTCGTATCCATCCACAGCCGGAACCACCTGATCACGTCGTCGATCGAGTCGACGACGAGGCCCTGGGCGCGGCTTCCGAGCACGATATCGACGAGCGTGGCCCATTCGAGCGGTGCGTCGATCAGCTCGCCGGCCACGCCGTGGAGCCCGGGAATTGCCGCCGCCTCGGTGCCGAGCAGCGTCCGCGCCGCCTCCGAGAGCCCCTCATGGCGGTCGATGATCTCCTCGAGCAACAGGCGGCGTTCGCGGCAGGCTTCGAGCTTGGCCCGCCAGCCCGCCAGGTCATGCCAGGCGGCCTCGACCAGCGTGGCACGCTCACGAAGCATCGAGTCGCACCGCTCCAGCTCGTGCACCGTGTCGCGAAATCGCTGCTCGAGCGCTGCGATGGCCCCGTCGCGGCCGGCCGCGGCTTCGACAAGACGGGCGAGGGCTTCGTGGGCGGCCGCCACCGTGGCGCGGCGACTATCGGCGAGTCGGCGGGCTTCGTCGGCCCGCATCGAGGATCGCTGGGCCTCCGATTCGACGCGGCGCAGGAGCCGTTCGAGGTCGGTCACGCGCGCCGACTGGTCGGCGAGCCGCTGCCGGAGCGTCGTCAACGACTCGTGTGACCCGGCGGCTGCCTGGTCGCGGGCGGCCAGATCGGCCTCGATTCGCTCATGCTCCACCGCCGCGGCATCGGCCCGGGCGCGGGCGTCTGCCAGCGCCGCGGCGGCCGTCCGTTGCCGTCGGACGACTGTTCGCAGCTCGTCCGTGACACGCTCGATGTCGACATCGAGCTCGCGGTGGCGCTGACGCAGCAGTGCGACCGTCGCTTCCGCCGCGGCCGAGGCGCGTCGGTCCTCCGCATAGCGGCCGTGCAATGCCGCGAGCTGGGGCTCGAGGTGCTGGTGCCGTTCTGCGATGCTCGCGACCTGCGCAGCCGCGGTCGCCGCTGCAGACTCGGCTGCGACGAGTCCGGCGGCAAGATCGGCCAGCCGAGTCTCGACGGTGCCGACGAGCGCATCGGCCGCGCTCAAGTCGGCGGTGGCGGCCGTCACGCGCAGCAGCCTCAGCCGATCGGTCATCTGCCGCCACCGCCGGGCGCGGGCGGCCTGGTGTTTCACGGTTTCCAGCCGTGCGGAGACTTCACCCACGATGTCGGCGAGCCGCTGACGGTTTTGTTCGGCCCGCTCCAGCCGCCGGAGCGCCTCGGCGCGACGAACGCGGAATCGTGTGATGCCGGCGGCCTCCTCGAAGACGGCGCGGCGATCCCGGCCCGAGGCGACGAGCAGTGCGTCCACGCGGCCCTGCTCGATCACGCTGTAGGCCTCCGTCGCCGCACCCGTTCCGGAGAACAGTTCGCGGATGTCGCGGAGGCGCGAGACGGCACCGTTGACGAGGTATTCGCTTTCGCCGCTGCGGTAGACCCGCCGGGTGATCTGCACGTCGTCGGTGTCGAGCGGCAGCTGGCGGGCGGAATTGTCGAACACGAGCGACGTCTCGGCGGCATTGAGCGGCTTGCGCGAGACCGATCCGGCGAAAATCACGTCGGTCATGTCGCGGCCGCGCAGGCTGCGGACAGACTGCTCGCCCAGCACCCACTTGAGGGCGTCGACGACGTTGGATTTGCCCGAACCGTTCGGCCCGACGACGACCGTGATGCCCTCGGGAAACTCGAAGCGGGTCCGGTCGGCGAAGCTCTTGAAGCCGAACAGTTCGAGCGCTTTGAGCCTGGTCATGAAGACTCGTCCGTGCGTGGGCTCCGGGAGCCCGACGGTGCGGTGTCTGCTGTGTCGTTGTCGAGGGGCACGTCTCGTTCCTGGCGGGAGGCTTCCTCGTGCACCGTCATGCGGCCGTCGTCTTCGTTCGGGAGGGCGTCGAAGGCCAGGCGGCTGTCGAGGCAACGCGCGGAACTGGCGTGCTGGAGAAACTGGATCGCGTCGGGGTACGAACCGCCGAGTTCGACGATCGCACGGACGACCGCCTCGACACGGGCGGGCGTTTCTTGATGTTCGTCGGGCTCGCCCGGGAGGAAGCGGCTCACCGTGGCGGTGCTGCCCTCCACCACCACGACGATCGCGGAGCCCGCCTCGGCCCGCAGCCCGTCCGCCAACGGATGGGCTGCGCCAAACAGGACGATCTCCGGACGCATGCTGCGGGTGGCGTGGATCAGCGGTGGGCCTTCGACGTCGAGCACGTGGAGCGAACAGGCATCGCCCAGGCGCTCTCCACGAATGAGTGGTGCCGACGGGTCCATCCGCCACAGCGCCCGGAAGGCGCCGTAGCGGGTTTCGGCGCTCGTGCTGGTCAGGAGACGTTGCAGGGCATCGAGGCCGTTGGCATCGTCGATGACCGAGAGCGCCGCGAGCGCGGCGGGGCGGGCACTTCGCATGGTCGCCGCGGCCTCGGCGAGCTGTTCGGCTGCCAGCGACTCGCCGAGGTAGGCGAGGGCCTCGGCTGCCGCGAACCGCACCTCTGCGTCTTTGGCGTCGAGGGCCTCGCGCAGTGTCGGCACCGCCTCCTTCCCGAGCGCCTCCAGACGCAAGGCAGCCGCCGGTGCCGTGACCGGATCGGCGAGTTGGCGAGCGAGGAGTTCGAGCCGCGCATGACGCCCAGCGGGCGGTTCGACCACGGCCACGCACCGCACCACCCGCACGAAGCGGGGCAGATTGTTCTTGTAGACCGACGGCACTTCGAGGTCGATGAAGCGATCCGTTTTCGGCGTGGCGACTCCGCGCTTCGTGCCCTTGATGACCGCGTGAAATCGCTTGTTGATGGAGTCGCCGATCCGCTTCGAAAGGGCCACGGATCGGTGCTCGGGCCCGAGGATCAGCCCGATCGAGCGGTCGGTGAGCGAGACGCCGCCGCCGGGCACGCGGGCCCGGAGTTTGGCCACCGAGTCGAGCGTGCCCTGAGACACCGGATCGACGAGCAGCGGTCCCTCGGCGATGCCGAGCACATGGCCGTCGCGAACCTTGTTGCCGAGCACTGCCATCTCCGCGAGCCGGGTCTCCATCAGCCAGCCGCCATCGAGGCTCGTGGTGTCGTTGTCGGGAGGCACTTCGACGTACATGTCGAACCGATCCCCCTTGCGGACGCCCGGCGGCAGATAGGCATGCACCCAGACGAGCGCGGTCGACTTCGAGGCGAGGAGTTTGTTGGGCTCCACCACGCCGCGGGCCTGCATGTCGGCCATCAACTGCTGGCGCTGGAGCCCGGGCGGCGGATCGCAGCCGCTGTCCGACAGGCCGGTGACGAGCGCGGCCCGCTCGATGCGTTGTGGGTTGAGGCCCCACGGTGCGGTGTAGTCGCCCACGAGTTTGGTGTCGGCCTCGAGGGTCACGAGGGCCGCCACTTCCGGGCTCTGGCTGCGGATCGCGGGGCCGGCGCAGCCCACAGCGATCACGCAGGCCATGGCAGCGACACACAGAATGGAGAGAGGCGTGCGCATTGGCGACCGTGCCTGGGAGGGTGTGCGGGGTGCGTGGAGCGGCGGGGAGGGTAGGAGGCGGCGTGTCGGCCGGTCAAGGCAGGGTTGTCGGGGAAAAAAGGCCCGCGCGTGGCCGGGAAGAAGCCTTGGCCGCCTGCCGGGCGCCTGCTACGGTTCCCGCCCTGACACAACCCTCACACGCCCCGTGGAGTGATGCGATCGTGACGACGACGGAACGTGATCGGCTGCAGATTCATGTGCGCTGGATGATCCGACGCGACATGGCGGAGGTTCTCGAGATCGAGCAGGAAGCCTTCGAGTTTCCCTGGTCGGACGACGACTTCACCCGCTGCATGCGGCAGCGCAATTGCATCGGCATGGTGGCCGAGATCGCCGACTCGATCGTAGCCTTCATGATCTATGAGTTGCACCGCTCACGGCTGCACGTCATCAACTTCGCCGTGCGCCGCTCCCACCGCCGCCTCGGCATCGGCATGCAGATGATGGACAAACTCGTAGCGAAGCTCAGCCCCGAACGGCGCGACAAGATCGTGCTCGAGGTGCGCGAGCGCAACCTCCCGGCCCAGCTGTTTTTTCGCTCGCTGGGCTACCGCGCGACCTCGGTGCTCAAGGACTTCTATCAGGACACGACCGAAGACGCGTATCTCATGCAGTATGTGCTGCCAGGCAGCGCTGCCGACCAGCCTGTCGTGCGCCGACTCGCCGGCTGAGGCGACGGCTCTCCGATCCACCGTGGTGTCAGCCGGTGACGGTCTTGACGGCCTCGACGCGGCTGCGGAGTTCGGCAACGCTGGCTGCCCCGGTGTCTCCGCGGGCGAAGACGGTGAGCACGGGCCCGCCTCCGCGCACGACCTGCCCGGAGCCGGGGATATCGGCAAGGGCGGGGAGCCGATCGGCGGCGGTCCATGGGCCGGCCAGTGCGTGCAGGCGGCCGAGCACGTGATCGTCGATTGCGACTGGTTCGGCGGCGAACAGCACGGCCTTCGACCAGATGCCGGCATCGTGGGCAGCGGGGGGGGCGACGGGCGACGCCAGCCCGAAGGCTGCGAGGTGCATGGCGAGGATCGACTCGCCCGTGGTGCGTTCGACCAGCTCCGCCGAGGCCGTCGGCCGGGGGTTGACCTCGAGCACCGCGACGCGGCCGTCTCGCTCCACGATCGCGTCCACGCCGACCACACCCCGCAGCCCGGCCTGACCGGCGAGTGACGTCGCGAGTGATGCAAACTGTGCTTGGATCCCGGTAGCCACCGCGCCGCGAGGCATGCACACCGAGCCGGCGTAGGCGAACCGGGCGGCGCGACACCAGGCAGTGCCCACGAGTTGGTGGCTCATGCCGAGGATGCGTGAGCCGCCGTCTTCGAGGCAGAGAACGGCCGACACCGCTTCGCCGGCGACGTGTCGCTGCCAGACGAACCCGGGCACCGCAGGCCCGCCTCCGCCCAGCCACGGTGCGATGCCACGGCCTCCGGCACCGGCCACGGGCTTGCGGAGGAACGACCCATCGGTCGGCAGGCCGCGGGGCGAATCGAGCGTGTCGGGAAACTGCATCCCGGCGTGCCGCACGAGCGCAGCCAAGCCGGCCGGATCACGCACCCGGCCCACCTCCGCGACACCGTTTCCCGCCAGCGGCCGCACGGCCGACACGCGGTCGATGACCTGCCGATGATTTTCGACTGCGCCGGTGTAGCACCAGGGAGCGGCTGGAAAGGCCATGGCCGCGTCGATGAGACCGTCCGGATAGCGGTCGACCCGTCGGCAGGCCACCGCTGTCACGGCGAGATCGGCATCGCCGAACAGGTCCGCAGCGTGCACGGCCCAGCCGGCTCGGGTGGCCGACTGCGCCGCGAACCGGCAGCTTGCGCCCAGGATGACGAGGGGCGGTCGGCTCCCGGCGGTCGACGGTTGAGGGTTCACGAAGGAGATGCTACCTTGCTGCCCGCTACCCGCGAATCCCGTGGGATTGCGTCATGGTGACCCGCCTGTCTGGCGGCAGCGGACGCTGCGTGGTCCACCCTTTGAGGAGATGAATTCATGTCGATGTTCATTGGCGAAGCTCTGGCTGGTGACGGAAACGAAATCGCCCATATCGATCTGCTGATCGGCAGCAAGGACGGCCCGGTTGGCGTGGCGTTCGCGAATGCCCTCGCCCGTCAGAGCGAAGGCCACTCGAACCTGCTCGCCGTCCTCACGCCGAACCTCGCCGTCAAGCCGGCCACCGTGATGATCACGAAGGTGACCATCAAGGGCGCCAAGCAGGCCGTGCAGATGTTCGGCCCCGCCCAGGCGGCCGTGGCGAAGGCCGTGGCCGACAGCGTGGCGGCGGGCGTGATCCCGAAGAGCGACTGCGAAAACCTCGTGATCGTGTGCGGCGTGTTCATCCATTGGCTCGCCGCCGACGACAAGAAGATCTACGACTACAACTACAAGGCCACGATGGACGCGATCGCGAGCGCCATGCACGGCAAGCCGACCGCTGACGAGATGATCGCCGGCAAGGACAAGGCCGCGCACCCGTTCAGAGGCTTTTAGGTTTACGCAAAGCATCGGCTTCCTGCCGATCTTTGCGTGGGTGAAGCGTTGACTGTGAGGGGCTGCCCATGCCCTGGGAGCCGGCGTATCTGACCAGCGCAGCCATGGATGGCGCAGCGCAGGCAGATCCGAGTGAGCGGAGGCCAGGATGGCCGCAGCGAACGTCCGGCGACGGGGCGTGGGCAGCCCCGAACTTTTGTGTTGTGTTTCGAGTACGGTGGGCCGATGCCGAAGCGAATCTTGATCCAGCTCGACTGTGATCCACAGCCAAGCACGTTTGATGCGGTCGTGGCGGTCGATGCCGGGGCCGAGGTGCTCCTGCGGCATGGCGGCATCACGCCCGACAACGTCGTGCCGCTCGTCCACGGAGCGATGTTCACTCGCGGCGGTGGCGACCTCGCTGCCACCGCGATCTTCGTGGGCGGCTCAGACGTGGCGGCGGCGGAGGCGGTCTACCGACGGATTCAGCAGACCTTTTTTGGGCCCGTGCGTGTCGGCGTGATGCTCGATCCGGCGGGCGCGAATACCACCGCCAGCGCCGCCGTCGTCGCCGCAGCGCGGCATCTGCCGCTCGGCGACGAGGCGGCGGGCGGCCGTCTGAAAGCCCTCGTGCTCGGGGGCACGGGGCCAGTCGGGCAGCGCGTGGCGCGGCTGCTTGCACGTCGGCATGCCCATGTGACGGTGGCATCGCGAAGCGAGCCGCGGGCCGCCGAGGTGTGCGAAAGGATCCGCAGCCAGGTCGTCGACGGGCGGCTCCACGCCGTGGCAATGCCCGGCACGGCAGCGCCCACGGGCGCGTTTCGCGAGGCACTCGAACAGGCCGAGTTGATCGTGGCCGCCGGTGCAGCCGGTGTGACACTCCTCGATGCGGCTGGCCGCGGCCTCGCACGGGCGGCGCGGGTGCTGATCGACCTGAATGCGGTGTCCCCGGCGGGGATTGACGGCGTGATTGCGGTCGACAAGGCGAAGACGGACGGCAGCCTGGTGGTCTACGGGGCGCTCGGCGTCGGTGGCACCAAGATGAAGATCCACCGGGCCGCGATCGCGCAGCTCTTCGAGTCGCACGCTGCGGCGCTCGATGCCGAAGAAATGCTCGCGATCGGCGAATCGCTGTAGCTCAGCGGCGCTTCTTCGGCCGGCGGGTGCCGAAGAGGAGCACGATCGACAACAGGATCACGACGCCCGACACGAGCATCACGAGGTTGCGCCGTCCACGGCGGGCGGACCGTTCTTCGCGCAGACGACGCAGTGGATCGCCGTCACGTTCGCTGGCCGGCTGCGAGACGTCGGCGTGTGGTCGCTGCTGCCGCGGCGCGGGGAGGGCGAACGCTGCCTGGCACAGTGGGCAGCGGGCCGGGGTGCCCGCCGCGGCGCTCTCGGCCGAGAGCGCCGCGTGGCAGCCGGGGCAGGCGACGGCCATCAAGGGGTCGGCGGGCGCCGTCTGCATGGAGGCAAGCATCGTCATGCGGACTGCCTCCGTCGGTGGGCGACGACGGCGTCGATGAGCCACGGGCAAACGCGGGCTGCGAAGGCATAGCCCTTGGCCGCCCAGCCGGGCAGGACCTCCGGGCGGCGGTTCACGAGCGCGGTGACGATCGCGGCAGCGGTCGCCTCGGCCGCGAGCGGCCGGCCGCCCGACCACGCCGGCCGGCGGCCCGCGGCGAGGCTGTCCCAAAACTCAGACTCGGTGGGCCCCAGGCTCGCGAGGACGACGTCTATCCCGTGGGCGGCAAGCTCGGCCCGCAGCGATCCGGCCAGCGAGGCGAGCGCCGCCTTGGCCGCGCAATACTCGGCATGCAGGGGCAGCGGGTGCCGGCCCAGGATCGAGCCGACGAGCACGATCGCCGGATCGGTGCCTGCCGCAAGGAGCGGCAGCGCTTCGCGGACAAGCTCGGCAGGAGCGAAAAAATCGAGCTCCATGATCGTGCGCAGCGTCGCCGGATCGGCATCTCCAAAGGAGCCGATCGCACCGCCCCCGGCGGCTGCCACGACCACATCGAGGCCGTCGAGATGGCTGCGTGCGTGGTCGAGCAACTGCCGGCGCGTCGCTGCGGCGGTGATGTCGCCCGCCATCGTGGCGATGCCCGGAACGACGCGTGCGAGCTCGGCCAGCCGTTCGGTGCGCCTGGCCGTGGCGAGCACACGGGCGCCGCGCGCCGCCAGTTCGACCGCCACCGCGCGGCCGACGCCCGACGAGCCGCCCGTGACGAGCACGCGCAGGCCCGCGATCCGCCGCCGCTGCGAGCGGTGATCAGCCGTGGATGATGGCTGGTGCCGGTGCGTCGTCATGCGGGGTGTCGTCGGGAAGAGATGGCGAAGCCGTGGCCCGGTCGTGGATCACCGCATCCTGCGGATCGATTCGGCCGAGCAGCGCGGCCGGGATCCGGCAGTGGATCGTCATGCAGTCGGCGGTGAAGTGCCGGGACAGCACCTCGCCGTGCGCCGCGAGCCAGGCGAGCAGGCGGCCGTTGCCCGGGTCGGTCTCGATGTCGACGTCGCGGAACGCGCGGCCGAGGTGGTCGCTGACGGCCCGGGCCAAGCCGGGGAGGCCCGTACCCGAGCGGGCCGAGATGGCCAGAGCGTGCGGATAGCGGGCGAGCACCCTGTCGCGGCTGGCAGGATCCTCGATCGTGTCGATCTTGTTGAGCACGAGCAGGGTGTCTTTGTCGTCGACTCCCAGATCGGCGAGCACGCCGCGGACGGCGGCGATCTGGTGGTCGACGAGCGGGCTCGAGGCGTCGGCCACGTGGAGGAGCAGATCGGCCTGGCGGGTTTCTTCGAGCGTGGCGCGAAAGCTCGCGATCAGGCGATGGGGCAGGTCGCGGATGAAGCCGACGGTGTCGCTCAGCAAGACGGGCCCCCAGCCCGGCAGCCGCCAGCGCCTCGTGCGCGTGTCGAGCGTGGCGAAGAGCTTGTCTTCGGCGAGTTCATCCGCGCCGGTGAGCGAGTTGAGGAGGGTGCTCTTGCCGGCGTTGGTGTAGCCGACGAGCGACACGGTGAGCTGCGCCCCGCGGGCCGCCACCTGCCGCTCCTTGCGGCCGTGGATCGCCTCGAGCTCCTGCTTGAGATCGTGAATCCGCTTCTCGACGAGGCGGCGATCGACCTCGAGCTGTTTTTCACCGGGGCCGCGCATGCCGATCCCCATCTTCAGCCGCGAGAGGTGCGTCCACATGCGCTTCAGCCGCGGCAGCGAGTATTCGAGCTGGGCGAGCTCGACGGCGAGCCGGGCCTCGTAGGTGCGGGCGCGGGCTGCGAAGATGTCGAGGATGACTTCCGAACGGTCGAGCACCTTGATCTCGAGCGCCCGCTCGAGGTTGCGGGTTTGGGCCGGCGAGAGATCGTTGTCGAAGATCACGACGTCGGCGTCGTGGTGGGCACAGAGCGTGGTCAGCTCCGCGAGCTTGCCCTTGCCGAGATAGGTCGTCTGGTCGGGCCGGTCGCGCCGCTGCGTGAGCTCCGCCACGACCCGCGCACCGGCCGTGGCGACGAGCCCCGCGAGCTCGTCGAGCGGATGCGCAGGATTCACCGGAGCGTCGAGCAACACTCCGACGAGCACGGCCCGCTCACTCTGCACGCTGGTGGCTCGCTCGCGTGTGGTCAACCGTCGGCCTCCATGCCATCGCCCTCGTCCGCACCACTCGCAGCGAGGTGGCAGCAGCTCTCCCAGCGGCGGGTGTCGAGCAGACCGTCGGCCACGGCATGCTTGACGGCGCAATCGGCCTCGTGCGTGTGGGTGCAGTCGGGAAAACGGCAATGGTTGGCGATCGGCCGCAGGTCTCGAAACGCCGCCGGCACCTCCGCCGGCACCAGCTGCCAGAGCTGGAACTGCCGCACACCGGGGGTGTCGACGAACGCGCCGCCGTGGCCGTGGGGAATCAGCCGGGCCGTGGTCGTCGTATGCCGGCCTTTGTCGTTATCGCGGCTGACTTCACCGACGCGGAGTCCGAGCTCGGGCGCGACCGCGTTGAGGATCGACGATTTGCCGACACCGCTCTGGCCCACCAACGCCGTCACGCGGCCGGCGAGTTCGCGCCGCAGCCGTTCGATGCCGAGGCCGGTGGCGGCGGAGCAGAGCACCACGGCATAGCCCATCCGTGCATAGACGCCTGCCAAGGGCACGAGGCTCGCCGTCGGCACGAGGTCGGCCTTGTTGAGGCAGATGATGGGACGGATGCCGCTGGCCTCGGCCGCCACGATCAGCCGGTCGATGAGCCCCGGCTTGAGGTGTGGCAACGCGGCACTGCCCACGATCAGCGCCTGATCGACGTTGGCGACGATCACGTGCCGGCGGCCGCGGCTCGCACGGCAGAGCGAGTTGCGCCGCGGCTCGATCGCCAGGATCGCACCGTCGCGGCCGGTGCCGCGAAACCGCACCCAGTCGCCCGCCGCGACGGGGTGCCGCTGATCGGTGGAGAGTGTTTTCAAGAGCCGCCGGGTCATGCACCGAACGGTCGAGCCGTCGGGATGCTGCACCACGCTTTCCAGACCCTGCACATGGAGGACGCGGCCCCGGACGGAGCCGTCGGCGGCGGGTTCGACGGCCAGGCCGTCGCGAGGGCCGTCGTCGAACGCCGCATCAGCCTCGGCGACCATGACCGTGCGCTTGCGGGTCAGGTCGCCCTTGCCGGAGAGCCGCTCGCCGGCGGCCAGGTCGGCGGCGGCGTCGAGATCGCCAGCCACGCGGCGGGTCAGATCGCCGCCCCGTCTCCGGGCAGACCGATTCTTCCGCAGTTCGACGCGAAACTTCCGCCGATTCGTCATGCCGAAAGTGTAGCAGCCGGCCCCCCCGACGCCCGCTCGGCGGTCACCGCCGCTGCCGGCGCGGTGCGGCCGCAGGCTTCGGTTCGGCCGAGCGCCGGGATTCGAGCCCCGCCGACTCGAGCAGGCTGCGGCCGAAGAGATCGGCTTTCGCAGGCTTGTCGGCCGGGGTGCCGGTGGCGCCGACCTTGGCCGGCTCGTAGTTCACCTCATATTCGTGCTTGGCCACGGAGAGCGTGTCGCCCGGCTCGAGCCGCTGTTCACTCACGCGGCTGCCATTCACCTTGGTGCCATTGCTGCTGCCGAGGTCTTTGACATGCCAGTAGCCCTCCACGAGCGAGAGTTCGCAGTGGTTGCCCGACACGTTGGGGAAGCGGAGGACGATGTCGGCGCTCTCGCGGCGGCCCACGGTCAGGCTGGTTTTCAGGAGCGGGATCGGGTCTCCTCCGCCCAAGGGCTGCAATTCACCGTACATCTTCGATTCCTGGCTGGGTCGTCACGTCGAGGCGTGGTTCACCTCATAATTATACTTTCCCACTCTGGCTCAGGCATGATCCTGTCCGGAGTGTAGAATTCGTGGTTCGGTGCGATCCCTATTCCAGGGGACTCGGACTGAAGCGGACCGGGTGATCGCCGGCCGTCACGCTCGTGGCGGCGGGAGGAAAGTCCGGGCTCCATCGGGTGCGATGGTGGGTAACGCCCACCGGCCGCAAGGCCAGGGACAGTGCCACAGAAAGCAAACCGCCTCCGGGCGGCAGTCCTTCGGGGCGGCCAGCCGGCGGTAAGGGTGAAACGGTGAGGTAAGAGCTCACCAGCAGGCCGGGTGACCGGTCTGGCTCGGCAAACCCCATCGGGAGCAAGGCCAAGCAGGAAGAAGTTCGGTCCTTCGGGGCCGGCGCGGGGCGGCCCGTCCCGCACCCACTTCCGGGTCGGCTGCTGGAGGCGTCGGGCAACCGCCGTCCTAGAGAAATGATCGCCGCTCACGCCGGCCCTCGGGTCGGGGTGAGCACAGAACCCGGCTTACAGGTCCGCTTCAGTCCGATTCTCCTGACGATTTCCCCGCGGCTGTTTCCAGTGTTTTCGCGGTTCCTGAATACCGACCGTTGGATAATTGACGCCCTCCCCAAATCCTGAGTCAGGTCTTGTGAGAGAATCCTCTTGCCCCGGATGGGGCTGGAAAGGGTTCTCGGATGAAGAAGCGACGCAGCACAGAGCAGATCGTAGGCTTGCTTCGGCAGGCTGACGTTGACCTTGGGAAGGGCGCGAACGTGCCCGATGTCTGACGACGGCTGGGCATCAGCCAGCAGACGTACTCCCTTGGCGGACCGGGCACCGCCGCGAAGCGGTGGTCGCGGCGGGATGGATCCGAAGATTGCCAAGCAGCTCCAGGAACTCCAGAAGGAGAACTCGAGGCTGAAGAAGCTGGTGGCGGATCAAGCCCTCGACATGCTGATCCTCAAGGAGGCCGCCCGCCCAAACTGACGTGCTCAACGAGCTGGGTGCAAAATACGTGGTGGATCGACTGTTCTTGAAACAGATATTGGGTGACGACCTTCCGCCCACTCGACCGCTGGCGCCCCTGTAGCTCGGCTCCGGGCGTGCCAATGCTGGTTTTCGCAAAGCCCAGGCTCTGCGATATTCTGTAACTCGATCCTCGAATTCGATTTCGGTCGACTTCCCGCCCGATTCCATTCCAAGTTGGCAACCACCGATGAAGCCGCCCACCGTTTTCCTGGACGAATTGACCAATCCCGAGTTGGAGGCCTTGCTCGTCGATCACCACACCGTGATCATTCCCGTCGGAGCCACGGAACAGCATGGCCCGCATTCTCCGCTGGGGACGGATGTCTTCATTCCCCGGGAAGTGGCGCGACGCATCGCCCTCCGGCAAGGCAACGCCGTGGTGGCGCCTTCGATTCCCTACGCCTTGTCCTATCCGCATCGCGGTTTCGCCGGAGAATTCAGCCTGCGGATCGAGACGTTTATGGCGGTGATCCGGGATCTATGTATCTCCTTCGCCAAGAGCGGCTTCCGGCGCATCATCTTCCTCAACGGTCATTACGATAACACCCTGGCGATCGCTTATGGCTGCGCCCAGGCTTCCCATGAAATGCCGGAGGATGCTCGGGCTTTCCCCGTGAATCACTACGATGCGCTGACCTCGGAGGAAATGCGGCAATTCGGAATGCACGCCGGTCATGGCGAGGTCTCGATGATTCTGGCGATCAATCCCGATTTAGTCGATCTCTCCAAGCTCAACATTGAGCATCCCCCGTTTCCCGAAACCGTCACCAAATCTCCGGCGGTCCACACCGCTTTCTTTTTCGCCAATCCCGGCAGCGTTTACCAAATCACGAAGTCCGGGACATGGGGAGATGCCACCACGGCTTCCGCAGAAGAGGGCGAGGCTTACCTGGAGCGAGCGACCCGATCCGTCATCGATCTGCTCCAAGATATCGAACGCACCTTCGCCCGCCTCCCTGTTCGTCCTCGCGCCTCCGCCAACCCAATCCCCTCCTAAATCGCCGCATTCTGGATCTTGCGCCTTTGGTTCCGGTGGTTTGTCTATCGCCGAGAGCTATGGCGCGGGAAGCCGTTCGAAGCCGCGATCCACGCGATATTCACCGCAATCTGGACATCCATCGCGGCGCTCTTCGCGTTCTGCGGCGCGTGGCAAAGCGGTTGGTTGCCCTAAAACCGCGCCCCGTTGATTGACGGCTTTTCCCTTGCCAGGTGGCGGCCGCTGCCACCAGACTACCGCCCTTTATGCCGATTCTCACCGATCGCAAGACTCAGACAAACTACGATGCCATCGTCGTCGGTTCCGGAGCGGGCGGCGGCATGGCCGCATTGATCCTGACCCCTTCCCGGTTTTTATACCAGCACTCATGAGAGAGTTGGGGAACAGTCCGCGTGGGGGAGGAGTTTCCGCTCGAGTGCCCTTGGGTGTGGTGGCGACATCCCGACGAACTGCCCGTGATCGACATCCACAGCCTCTGACGGGATCCCATGCCACGGTGCGGATGGCCCGCGAGAAGAGGGGTTTCGAGCCGGGCTCGAGCCGCTCGCGCCCAAGCCAGACGACGTCTCAGCACGCTAGAAAGACGCGCTCAACTCAGGCTGGGAGTTTGTCTCGTTCTGCACGACGTTGCCGACAAAGCCTTCGGAACGTGCTCCTGGCGTGGAAGCCCATCCGAGCCCCGGACCATCCGCCACGCGCTCCTCAGCCCTGCAATCGCCGTCATGCCCTACTTGCCGGGAAAGGCGACGGTCTTGCGGTCCTTGATGCTGCACAGTCGGCTGAAGGTCTCCGGGTCGATGGTAAACGCCAGGAAGCGAACGGCTCCATCGCAGGCGACAAAGTTCGTCCCCAGAACGTGGGACGAGCCGAACTGGTAGATATTCGGATACATCGTCGACGTCGTGTATGCTTCGCCACTGACATCTGGGGTGGGCACGAGATTGCCGTACTTAGTACCGACGGCGCCCCAGCGGATCACGTCATCCTGAAAGCCGCCCACGTACCCGTCGTTGTCGTCTGCTTGCGTTTCCGACGTGCAAAATGAGACGTTCATTCGCTTCTCACCAGCCAGGATGGTGGAGGAAAGTCCGTCGAAAGCAATGTGGGCGGGCACGCGGGTGGCCACGCCACGCATACACACCACCCCGTCACTGCCGTCGCCATAGATGCCCCAGCCGTCGCCGCTGTTGTTCGCGCCCGCGCCGCCATTGGCGGCATAGTCGATTTGTGCACGAAATGGCGCCCATGAAGCGGCTTTGAGCGCCGTGGGAGGCCTTCGTGTCGGGCAAAAATAGGTCGGTGTCGGAGTGGCAGCGACGCTGGCGTCGTCGGGGTTTCCCCAGAGGGTAAGTCGCTCCATGTACGGGAGAATTTGGTACGGCCAGGCCCAGTCTTGCTTGTCGAACAACGCCGGAGAGCCACCGAGCATGGTACGAGGCAGCGTATACTGCTTGCCACCGTTGGGAAATGCGTTGAATGCAGCAATGTGCGATTGAACGGCGAGCCCGATCTGCTTGAGGTTGTTGGCGCACTGCAATCGCCTACCGCTTTCGCGAGAGCTTTGCACCGCGGGCAGCAGGAGGGCTATGAGGATCCCAATGATCGCGATCACGACGAGGAGTTCCACGAGCGTGAAGCCATGTGGTGCGGAACGCTTCATCGCGAAGGACCTTCGCGTGCGGCGAAGGAGACGGGGGCGGAACTCGGAATCGAAACACTTCATGATGATTGGGAGTCAGTGCTGCTGACAAATCCTGGGAAGGTTGGATGACCCTAGGGGGCCTGCTGCCCGGGCGGAAAACTCGAGTCGCGCAGGGCCTGCTCGGAGAGCAGTTCCACGTTGACCATAGCCGTGAGCGTGTACCGGGAGCCGTTCACGCCGATGCTTTCGTGGGCAAGCACCGGCCGCCGGACGGCCGCCCAAGTTTGCGGTGAGCGGAGATCGATTCCCCAAAACACTTTGAATGGCTTTCCATCCCGAGGCGAGACCAACGTACCATCCGACGGCAGTTTCTTTCGAAGGTCGTCAGGCCCCCCGGGAGGCCGGCCCTGATCATACGTGAACTGCCGGTAGGCGGTGCCGATGGCCAGAAGTTGCTGCGCGGCGGGATCTATGGCTTTCTCGGCACGAATTTCCTTGGCCCCGCATCCTGTCAGCAGCACAAGGCATGCAGCAGCAGCCACGTGAAGGCGGCGAGTTGTGTCGCCCAGTCGCCCGGGATCCGACTCGCTTCGTGCCATGGCCCGAAACTCCACGGGGGGAATCTACTTGCCGGGAAAGGCGACGGTCTTACCGTCCTTGATGCTGCACAGTCGGCTGAAGGTCTCCGGGTCGATGGTAAACGCCAGGAAGCGAACGGCTCCATCGCAGGCGACAAAGTTCGCTCCCAGAAAGTGAGACGAGCCGAACTGCCAGATTTTGGGGAGCGTCAGCGGCCAAATTACGTCATTGAAATCGGAGGCGGGCACGAGATTGCCGGCCGAGGTACCGGCGGCGCCCCAGCGGATCACGTCGTCCTGAAAGCCCCCCACGTACCCGTCGTCATCGTCCGCTTGCTGCTGCGTCAGCCATGAGACGTTCATTCGCTTCTCACCGGCCAGGATGGTGGAGGAAAGTCCGTCCCGAGCAATGTGGGCGGGCACGCGGGTGGCCTTGTCGCGCACACACACCACCCCGTCTTTGCTGCCGTCGCCATACACACCCCCGCCGTTGCCGCCACTGATGTTCGTGCCACCGTTGGCGGCATAGTCGGTCTGCGCCCGAATTGCGGAGCCGCCGCCGCTGTAGACCAAGAACTTCGTGGGAGACCTTCGTGTCGGGCAGAAATAGGTCGCTGTCGGAGTGGCCATGACACTGGCGTCGTCGGGGTTTCCCCAGAGGGCAAGTTGCTCCATGTACGGGAGAATTTGGTACGGCCAGGACCAGTCTTGCTTGTCGAACAACGCCGGAGAGCCACCGAGCATGGTGCGAGACGTGGTAAACGGCATGCCGCCGCTGGGAAATGCGTTGAATGCAACAATGTGCGATTGAACGGCGAGCCCGATCTGCTTGAGGTTGTTGGCGCACTGCAATCGCCTGCCACTTTCGCGAGAGCTTTGCACCGCGGGCAACAGGAGGGCTATGAGGATCCCAATGATCGCGATCACGACGAGGAGTTCCACGAGCGTGAAGCCCTGTGGTGCGGAACGCGCCATCGCGGAGGGCCTTTGCGTGCGGCGACGCAGCTGCGGGCGGCACTCGAAGTCGAAACACCCCATGCAGCACCTCCTCAAGATTCAAATCAGCTTCGCTGACAAATCATGGACGAATTGGTTAACCCCAGCCAATTCAAGTATATAGAATCACTGTGGATGTCGGCAAATGGCAATTCTTTCAGCGGCGGACGACGCTTAGAATATGGTGCGGTCGAAAGTGGATCTGGACGAGCGGGGCCAGCAGGCCCACCCCGCCCCAGCGACGATGCGCAGTCGCCTGGCGTGCCCGTGAAGGAAGTGAAGTGACTATGCCCGCGGCAAAATGTTCGGCTTTTGCAACCGGAAGATGGATCGCGATGCCTTCACGACGCGGTGCGTTCACGTTGGTCGAACTCCTCGTGGTGATCGCGATCATCGGCATGCTCATGGGGCTCTTGCTGCCGGCCGTGCAAGCGGCCCGCGAGAGTGGCCGCCGTACGCATTGCGCGAACAACATTCGGCAGCTGGCGATCGCCCTTCAAGGCTTCGATCAGGCGATGGGGCGGCTGCCGCCGGGTGCTGCGGGAACGCGCCCGCCGTTCGGCACCTCAAGTGACGATAGCATCGGTGTCACATGGATGGTCTACATCCTGCCGATGATCGAGCAATCGTCGCTGTACTCGAAGCTGACTCTCAACGGCTCGTGGACGGGCTGGCTGACTGCGAACGCCGAGGTCGCGAAAAACGTGCAGATTCCCACGTATGCCTGCCCCTCGTCGCCGCTTCCACTCTTCGACTCGTGGAACACGTTCTGGACCTATCCCGTCATGGCACCCCACTACACAGGCATCGCCGGAGCCGCCCCGGAAATCTGGACGTCGGATTCCAATCTCTGGTCGAGGTGCCGCGTGCACGAAGACGCGAGCAGCGGGATTTGCTGCGGCAGTGGTCGGATCAGTGGCGGCGGCACGCTCATCCCGAACGGCCAACTCTCGTTCAGCGATTTCAAGGACGGCACCAGCTCGACCCTCGCCATCTCGGAACAGGGCGACTACCTGATCACCGACACGGGCGCCAGGGCGCCGTGGCGGTCAGGTGGATGCCATGGATTCCTGTTTGGCGGACAGGGCGACGCGACGGGTCCGAGCTACAGCGGCGGCCGGGCCGGCTGCGTGACCTCGATCCGCTACGCGATCAACAACAAGAATAACGGCGGCGCCGGCTGGACTGCGGGGGTAACCGACCCCGCCTTCCCGACATTTCCCGCCGGCTCCTGCTCCGTGGGCGTGTGCTGGTGGAATGGCGCCAACACGCCGCTCAACTCCGCCCACGTCAGCGGCGTGAACGCCGCCTTCGCCGACGGTTCGGTGCGATTCCTCAATGAGACCATCGATCTCGACACGCTGTCCCGCTTGGCGATTCGCGACGACGGTGGCTCGGTCCGCGACTATTGAGTTTTTTCCTGGGAACCGCGCATGATCGCCGCCGCCCTGCCTCGGGGCCATCGAGGCCTTGGCCTGACGCTGTTCCTCCTCGGGCTGCTGCTCCTGGGATGCGGTGGCCCGCGCCGCCCTGATCCCAAGCGGGCCAACGTCACCGGCAGCGTCACGCTCGACGGCAAGCCGCTCGCGGAGGGCGAGATCCTGTTCCTCGCGGTGAATGGTGAGGCCGTTGACACCCTGCCCATCGCCAACGGGTCGTTCGCGGGCTCGGTATCCGTCGGCCCACAACGGGTCCGACTCGCGGTCTACACCATGGTGAAGCGGTCGGTCTTTCCCAACACGCCGCCGGTGGATGTCCGGGAAAACACGCTGCCGGCCAAGTACCACTCAGGAAGCACCCTCACTGCCGAGATCAAGCCCGGCACGAACCCGCCGCTCTCGTTTGACTTGAAGAGCGAGCCGAAGAAGCCTGCCGGGAAGTGATCGCGGACGGCTCTGCGTTTCCGGGCCGCCGTGGCACAGGCGGATGCCGCCAACGACGATGCACAGTCTCCTTGCATGCCCGTGAAGAACGAGACTATGCTGGTGGTTGGCGGTGAAATGTTCGGGTTTTTGCAACCGGAGGGTGGATCGCGATGCCTTCACGACGCGGTGCGTTCACGTTGGTCGAGCTTCTCGTGGTGATCGCGATCATCGGCATGCTCATCGGGCTCTTGCTGCCCGCCGTGCAATCGGCCCGGGAAGCGGGCCGCCGCGTCCAGTGCTTGAACAACCTGAAACAAATCGGGCTGGGGCTGCTCTCCTATCACGAATCCCAGATGGAGTTTCCGCCGGGCGGAGCCTCGGATGTAGTACCGTTCGGAGTGTTGCCAAAGTACAACGGTACATCCGGCGGCAGTTCGTGGATGGTCTACCTGCTTCCCTTTATTGAACAGAGATCGCTCTACGACCGCTGGCAGTTCTACGGGGGCGACGTCAACAACGCCGGGTCGGGCTGGTGCAACGCCAACAATGAGAATCTTAAGAGCACCGCTCAACTCCCGGGCTATCGCTGCCCGTCGACTTCGCTGCCACTCCAGTCGACGTGTTTTGGAGGGACGGGGCTCTATAGCATGATTGCAACGTATGTAGGCATCAGCGGCGCAGTCGATAACGCCGATAATGGCAACGGTATAAGCGAAAAGCGCCTCGCTCGGCTGAGTAGCAATGGCTGGGGGGCCGGGGGCATCGTGAGCGCCGGGGGCGTCCTCGTCCCCAATGCGGCGATTCGCATCAGTCAGATTCGCGACGGCACGAGCAATACCCTGATGGTCAGCGAACAGGGAGACATGCTGACCACGCAGAATGGCACCCGCGTTCCCTGGAACGCGTCCAACTGGGTTGGCTGGTCGATCGGGACGTGTTTCTATTTTAACCAGGACAAGGACGGCAACCCTGTGTACATCGTGCCCGATGGCTCGCAACCCAGCCAGCAGGACCTCCGCACCTATTCGATGACGACCATTCGCTACGGGATCAACCAGAAAGCAGGCTGGCCCGACGGCACAGACACTTCCGGTGGCAACTGTCCCATGACCGGCGTCTGCTACGCGGGCGGGGCCAACACCCCGCTGAACTCCACGCATCCGTTTGGCGTTAACGCCGTGTACTGCGACGGCTCCGTTCGATTTCTCGCCGATACGACAAGCAACACCATCCTCGGCAACCTGGCCACGCGAGACGACGAGACGAGAAAAAACTGATCTCGCCCGAGTATTGATTCGTCGATGACGTTGGCCCCTGATCCATGCCCTCTCCCAAATCCAGAGCACAGAGCGTCATGGTCCACCGCCTCCTCGTGGCATTCTGCTTGGCGGCGCCGATTCTCGGCTGCAGCAGCGGCGCGTCTCGGAGCGATTCGGTCGGCGGCCATGCGGTCTCCGGGAACGTGACCCTGGACGGCAAGCCTTTGCAGGAGGGCGAAGTCTATTTCAGCATCCCGGGCCTCGTCCCCCGGATGTTCCCGATCCGGAACGGCGCGTTCGCAGGGAGGGCCCGGGAGGGAGTTCACCGGGTGCAGATATGCGCGTACCGGCCGCGAAAGAAGGAGTCTCAGCCCTTGATGCCGATGGCCGGTCTGCAGCCGCCGCCTGAGAACTACATTCCGGCGCGGTTCAACGTCGAGAGCACGCTCACGGCGACCGTCCGTGCGGATGGCTCAAACACGTTCGATTTCGCGGTCGTGCAGGAGAAGGACACGGCCTCGATCCGGCCGCGGCCATGAGCACGCCATGAAGGCGTGGCCGTCGCGCGGCCGGACGACACCGGAGAGCCGCTCGTGAATCCCGGCAGGGGATGGACGATGCACTACTACTCGAACGTGCCGGCCGCCTACGGATGGCACCTCGCCGCCGGCGACACCGCCGTGACGCGGATGTCGTCTGCGAACGCCTCGAGGCTCTGCCGAGCCGGGTGCTCACTCTGCCGGTGAGAGAAACGGGGGCATCGATGGGGGCAGGTCGGGCGGAGATCAGTCGGTCAACGCATAGACCTTGTTCCCGAAGGTGACGACCATGCCATCCACGGCACGCGGTTCGGTCGTATTCCACTCGTCATCGAATCCGCAGACCCTGTATTTCGTTTTCCCAATCTGACTCGCGAGCGCGGCATCCGGCAATTCCACCGTGTCACCTGCGGCACCCGTCAGCACCAAATTCCACTGTGTATCGTCCATCTTGAACAAGACGATTCGTCCGGAAATCGAAAGCGGCAGCTCCTCGATCGGGGCGGGAGCATCGCAGTAGAAGAACTGATCCGTTTTGACCCACGTCACGAGCTGGCCGTCGCGCAACACACGGCGCTGCTGCAGATTCGGCCCCGAACAATAGAAGCCGTGTTTCGGCAATTGTTCGCCTTTGTATTCAAACGTCTTTTCGCCAAAGTTGACCACCGTTTCAGATCCATTGGCGAACGTGGTTCTCTGCACCTGAAGATCGTCCGTCACAAACTCGTGCGCTGTCATTTGCACGCCGAACTTATCCCGCATTGATGGCACGGTCAGATAAAATGTTTCGAGATGTTCTGCGCCGTCGTTCTTCCAATCAAACTTTACCTCGCTCCAAAACAGTGGCATATCGCCATAGAGCAGCGTGACCAGGTCCTTCAGCGTCTTGATTTCGGGTGCGACTTTCCCGAACCAGCCCGCGCTATCCCCCCAATACCAGGTCGTCGCCACACAGTCGTGATAGACCAGCTGCCAGAACGGGATGCGTTGCGTCGGCAAGCCGTATTTCAAATATTCGGGACTGAAATCCGCCCGTGAAACAGGCGCCCGCAAATGGCCGGCATTCCAGCCACTGGTGTTCGTTCCCGGGATCCACCAATTCGGTCCACTCAAACCGCCCTCGGTGTAGTCCACCAAATCGACACCCCAATCGTTTCCGTGCTCGGTGCCGATGACCAAGCCCTTCTGCAAGTAGTACTGAAAGACCTCGCGTCTGTATTTCAGATCGGTTTTGCGATCAGAGGTGTGTTTCGGATGGTAATCCTCCATGAGGGTCATCGCCATCATCACGTCGATAAAATTGCCACTCCGATTCGCCTCGCTGATGCGCGTTTGACTGTAAGCCAGCGCTGCATCGAGGTACTTGGACGATGACCGCAGATAATATTGCTTGATCACACGACCGCTCGGATCTGTCGTCGTCCATCCGGTCATCATTTCGCCGGTGGGCAGCATGTGCCCATTTTCCTGAATGCTGTCCGACTGAAAGCCGAGCGGTCCTTCGGAGATGTCTCCGTAGCTGTCGTACCCGAGCGGTATATAGCCCAGCTCACTCCACTGGCGGTTTTCAGCCGGCGACCATTCAATCGCAAGAATCGCACGCGTGAAGCCCACATTACGGAGTTTTTTCAGGAACGCGGCATCACCGGCTTCAGCCCACAGGATTGGTGCCCCTTCCATGCGCTTGACCGCGGGCCGATCCCGGGCTTTTTCTTCGAGTGTCTTGAGCATCCCGCGTTTCTGCTGATACTCGCGATACAGCGTCGCCATTTTCACGTAACCGCCTTTATCGATGAAGCGGTACGTCACGCGGCGCGGATAGGCGAATGTTCCCATGCTGCACTGCCACACTGGCTCGGGCCAGATCAAACCGTCCTTTCGCGACAGTCTGACGTTCGCATCCAGTGGGCTTTCGATCTGTAACATCATGGCATCGCCAGTCGTCTGATCGAACACTCCGACCAGCGGAATATTCAGGCAGTTCGTGTTTCCATACACGGTCAACAGCGTTTCGTTGTAGCCGACACCTGTGTCGTCTTGTTTCTTGAGAACGCCACTCGATCGATCGCAAAAAGTCAGATAACCTGCCTTCATGTTCGTGGTGAACATGGGAGGCAGTCCGAGCGCGGCGAAGGGAGCACCCACGTCGTCCGTGAACACCTCGAAGGAAACGTTTGGTCCGTCGAGCGTGACGATCATCGAATGCCCCTTGCCGGTCCGGGCTTCCTTGACCGTTACTTTCAGTTGATGCTCGGCTCGTTGGGTGATCTCAGTTATGCAGAAGGCGTCGAAGGACGTCTGGCCCAGCGTGCCCCATTTCGTGATGACGGCATCACTGAGACACTTGGCCAAGTCGGCTGTCCAGGTACGGTTGGTGCGCGCATCTCGAATGACCAGGGTGTTCGACGTGCTGTCCGCCTCGAAGGAAAGCGACTCGTTCTGGATGATCTGGCCAAACAGGACGGACGGGGCAAGCACCAGCGCGTAGAGCAAATACTTCATCAGGAGAGCTCTCTGGAGGCTCGAAAAGAATTCCTTCCAGGAACTTCAGGCGTACGGCCGTAATCCGCCGCGGCCCCTGGCGGCCTCGTCGTCACGCCAGGATGCCCTTGACGACGTTGCCGTGTACGTCGGTGAGCCGATAGTCGCGCCCCTGAGCGCGGTAGGTAAGCCTGAGGTGGTCGAAGCCGAGGAGGTGCAGGAGCGTGGCGTTGAGGTCGTGCACATGGACGGGATCGGCGGCGACGTTGAAGCCGAAGTCGTCGGTCTGGCCGTGCACGTGGCCCCGCTTGATGCCGCCGCCGGCCAGCCACATCGTGAAAGCGCGATTGTGGTGGTCGCGGCCGTCGTTGCCCCCCTGCACCATCGGTGTGCGGCCAAACTCGCCCCCCCAGACGACGATCGTGTCGTCGAGGAGGCCCCGCTCCTTGAGGTCCGTCACGAGCGCCGCCGAGGCCTGCTCGGTGTCGCCGCAGTTGCGCTGGATGCCGTTCTTGAGGTCGCCGTGCTGGTCCCAGGCCTCGTGGAAGAGCTGCACGAACCGCACACCCCGCTCGAGGAGCCGCCGGGCCAGGAGGCAGTTGCGGGCGAAGCCGGCCTTCCCCGGATCGTCGATGCCGTAGCGGTCGAGCACCGCCTTCGGCTCGCTTGCGAGGTTCAACAGCTCCGGCGCGCTCGCCTGGAGCCGGTAGGCCATCTCATAGGCCTGGATCCGCGCGGT
>Ga0214921_10002982_pt1 | contig 26666 bp, 17 predicted proteins | sample LL1505_MetaG_FD_177992 | JGI IMG/M metagenome (GOLD analysis project Ga0214921, IMG submission 177992) | Freshwater microbial communities from Lake Lanier, Atlanta, Georgia, United States - LL-1505 | ecosystem: Environmental > Aquatic > Freshwater > Lake | place: USA: Georgia | collected... | reverse complement strand
ACCGAGCCCACTGCCTTCTAATGCTTTTTTTGTGAGTTTAGTTATGTCAATTTCATGTAGCTTGTATTCTTGAATAATGTCTTGATGCAGCGGGTTCATACCTTCGGGATAATTTGCCAACTTTAGGTCTTTGGCATTAAAACCATCGGTGTTCGCAATAATAGTTCCTCCCTTTTTTAGCTGTTTTAAATTAGCTTTAAAAGCCGCAGCATTCATTACTACAAGCACATCACAATTGTCGCCAGGCGTATTTATTTCTACACTACCAAAATGCAATTGAAATCCTGAAACACCGGCCAATGTTCCTTGTGGGGCACGTATCTCTGCCGGAAAGTTTGGAAAGGTTGATATATCATTGCCAAGCAAGGCAGCAGTTTCTGTAAATTGTGTTCCAGTAAGTTGAATTCCATCTCCACTGTCACCAGCAAATAATATGGTTACCTCCTCTTTTATTATTGTTTCCATCTTTAAAAAAATCGTGCGAAGTTAAAACTAAATTTAATCGTAAATGTTCAAAAAATAACTTTTGATTTTTTAGCGCTCCTTAACCAAAATTATGTTTTCTAAAAAACCAGTTATGTGCCAATTTTAACCATTTAGGAAATTATCAATACCATTTAGCACAAAAAATTATGAATTAATTATTGGCACTTGTTATTTTACATTCTGTTAACTAATAAACATATGAATACTGTAAAATGCTTAAATTCAAAAGATAAAATGATTAAAGTGGTTAAACGAAAAACGACTTCCGTCTAAATGTTGATATATAGTTAATAAAATTTGCTTGAAAATTTTATTTATTTATACATTAGCGCACTTTAGATTAACGAAAATTAACCCAAACAATAAAAATATGTTAAGAAAATTTTACCTAACATTAACAGTCATCTTCCTTTCAGGTGTTACTATTTACGCGCAAACCACAGCGCTAAAGGTAACAGTTATTGATGCTGGAAATAATGAAACTATTCCCTTTGCAGCAGTCGTTGTTTTGCTTAAAAATTCTCAGCAAGGTTCAGGTCAAGCTGATATTGATGGTAACGTAGTTATAAAACCATTGAACCCTGGTTCTTATACGGTTCAAGCTTCTTATTTAGGATATGCACCAATTCAAATGAATAATGTTGCAGTGCAAGAAGGTAAGACTACTTACCTGGATATTAAATTGAAACCATCTGTTCAGGAAATAAAAGAGTTTACCAAAGTTGAATATACAGTACCTCTTGTTGACCGCAACAAAACTGTAACACAATCTACGGTAACACGTCAAGAATTTATGAAATTAGGTTCTCGTGAAATTGGAGCAGTAGTTTCATTAGCCGCTGGTACATTTCAAAAAAATGAAGGTGGTTCGGTTAGTATTCGTGGTGGTCGTAGTTCTGAAACTAGAGTAGGTAATAGTGCTGGTGAAAACTCAACAAAAACATTTATTGATGGCCAGCGCGTAATTGGTAGTGCTGGAGTTTCACAAAGTTCTATTGAGCAGATTTCAGTTATTACTGGCGGTATTCCGGCTGAATTTGGTGATGCTACAAGTGGTGTAATTAATATTACGACACGTGGTCCTGGCCCAAACTACTTTGGTGGAGTAGAGGCTATTTCTTCTCAAGGATTAGATAAATTTGGCTACAACTATATGAGTTTTAGCTCAGGTGGTCCATTGCTTTTTAAAACTGATAAAGAAACAAATGAGAAAAAGCCAATATTAGGATTTTTCTTAGGAGGTGAATTTATCTCAGACAAAGACAGTCGCCCATCATATGATGGTAATTTCAAAATGAAAGATAGTGTGCAAAATTTTATTGAACGTAATCCTTATCGTCAGAACCCAGATGGAGGTGTACTTAAAAATGTTGAGTTTTTGCATAAAAGTGATTTTGAAACGATACCTTATCGTCAGAACGTAAGAAGCAACTCAATAAAATTAAATGCTAAATTAGATTACGCACCAACTCAAAATCTAAATCTAACTTTCGGAGGTAATTACACTTATAACAAGAGTCGTGGTTCAGGTATTGTTCAAACCGATAGATATAATTCATTGTTCAATGCAGCAAATAATCAATTAAACGATGATAAAACATGGCGCGTTTGGGGACGTATCCGTCAAAAATTTGGTGTTCAAAGTAAAGACGAAAAAACATCTTCAAACATTCGTAATGCATTTTATACTTTGCAAGCTGGTTATACCGTGGTTGATTATGTTACACAAGACGAGGTTCACAAAAATAAGTTTCAAAATTATGGTTATGTGGGTAAGTTCGAAACTACAAAGTTGGATAATTATAAATTTGGACCTAATCCAGTTCGATTCGGGCCAGGTGCATATAATTTAACAAGTCATGACTCTGATGTTTTTGTGAAATTTACCCCAGATACAATTACAAATCCATTGTTAACCAGATATACGCAACAATATATGGAGTTTACAAAAGATTTAGCTCCATTAGGATGGTACAATACTCCATCAGCAATATCTGCTAATGGTGGTCTATTAAATGGTGATGGAGATGATCAATTGGCAGCTTTGAGGGTATATAATTTATGGTATAATGTGGGTCTTAACAATGATAACTATGATAGAACATATAACACCCAATTCCGTGTTTCAGGAAGTTTTAGTGCAGATATTAAAAGCCATGCCATTCAGGTTGGTTTTGAGTATGAACAAAGAAATGAATCTAGGTACGTTCTTAAACCTTCAGCATTATGGAAGCGTGCACGACAATTAGCGAATAACCATATAACTTCTTTAGATTTAGATAACCCACACGTTAAGTATTTTGGAGGTAACTTACCGGACTCTATTTATTACAGCAGAAAATTTGAAGAATCTAAGTACAATGGTTTTGCTAAAAATATTCGTGAACAGTTAGGTGTTTCTGACACAACTTTCTTGCAAGTAGATGCCTTAGATAAGGATAACTTAAATATCAATCAATTTACAGCCGATAACTTATTTTTGGGTGGTAGTGATGCTGAAAATTTATTAAGTAATGGATATTATGGTTTTGATGTTCATGGTAACAGATTAACGGGAAGTGCTAAAAATGTATCTTTTGGTGATTTTTGGACTCAGAAAGATGCGAATGGAAATAATACGCGTGCTGTAGGCTCTTTTAAACCAATCTATATTGCAGGTTACATCCAAGATAACTTTGACTTCCGTGATATTAAATTCAATGTTGGTTTACGTGTTGACCGTTTTGATGCAAATCAAAAAGTATTAACTGATCCTTATTCATTTTATGCAACAAAACGTGCTTCAGAGTTAACAAAATTCACATCAACTGGAGATAATATTGTTCATCCTGATTTTATTAAAGAAGATGGCCAAAATTATGTTGTGTATGGCGATAATGTTACTTCATCTGGCTTAACCCAAATTTATGGATACCGTAATGTAACAACCAATAAATGGTTCGATTCAGATGGAAACCCATTAGCAGACCCTAAGGTACTTGCCGATAAAGCTGGAGGTGAAATTAAACCTGTTTTGGGAGACAACGACACAATTAAAATTAAAAGCGCAAATTTTGACCCAAGCAAAAGTTTCAGCGATTATAAAGCACAAGTTAATTTAATGCCGCGTATTGCCTTCTCTTTCCCGATTTCTGACCAAGCCAACTTTTTTGCACATTATGATGTGTTAACCCAACGTCCACCATCACGCTTACGAATGGACCCAACAGATTATTACTTTTTGCAAAATAATAATCAAAGTCCAATCAATAACGCCAACTTAAAACCTGAGAAAAATATTGATTATGAATTAGGTTTTGCACAGGTATTAAATGAATCTCAAAATTCTGCCATAACTATTTCTGCTTTTTACAGAGAAATGAGAAATATGGTGCAAGTTATTAGAATAGGTTATGCATATCCTATTTCATACTTAACTTATGGTAATGTGGATTTTGGAACTGTTAAAGGTCTAACATTCAAGTATGATTTACGTAGAACTAAAAATGTTGCAATGACCATTAACTACACCTTACAATTTGCTGAAGGTACAGGTTCGTCTTCAACCGACGCTCTTAATCTATTAAATTCGGGGCAACCAAATTTACGTTCAGTAACTCCATTAGATATTGACCAACGTCATACTATTGTAGTAAATTTGGATTACCGCTATGGCTCAGGTAAAGAATATGATGGGCCAAAATGGTTTGGTACAAACTTTCTTGAAAATACTGGTGCTAATTTGACTTTCCGTGCAGGTTCTGGTGCCCCTTACACTAGCAATAGTAATGTATCTAGAATGGGTGATATTTTTGCAAACCCAAGTTCAAAAATAAATGGTTCTATCAATGGTTCACGTTTACCTTCTAGCTTTAGGGTTGATGCGCGTTTTGACCGTTCAATCGAGCTTCATTTCGGACGCAAAGAATCTGAAAATCGTAAAAAAGCTAACTTGAATCTCTACCTACAAGTTCTTAATCTTTTAAATACAAGAAATGTGATTGAGGTTTACAAATCAACAGGAAATCCCAATGACGACGGTTATTTAACAAGCTTCCGTTCTCAAAACGAAATTTCTAATCAAATAAATCCTTCATCATATATTGATATGTATAATATGAAAGTGAATGACCCTCGAAATTACGCTTTACCGCGCAGGATTCGTTTAGGTGCAACACTTGACTTCTAAAATTTTTAACTATAAAACAAACAAAATGATAACAATAAAAAATATAACAAAAAATAAGCAATATTATATTGCTGCAATATGCTCTGTTTTTTACATGGGAGCAATTGCAAAGCAATTTCCAATTGTTGGGAAAGTTGCATCAAACAATACAATTTCTGCCGATCAGTGCCTACCAGCAACTGGTCAAATAGATTTAGACATCAACAATGTACGTGCCCGTATTTTAGGTGGTGGCGATATGTGGTGGGACCAAGGTTTAGGTAACGCCCGTTACGAAATACCTAAAGATTCAAAAAAATACTCACTATTTGCGGGTAGCTTATGGATTGGTGGTATTGATGCTGGTGGTCAATTAAAGGTTGCTGCTCAAACTTACCGTCAAACAGGTAATGATATGTGGCCTGGTCCACTAGATAGCGTTCAAACTGCTCAGACATCTAAATCAGTTTGTGATTTATATGATAAGCATTGGAAAATCACTAAGAAAGAAGTTGAAGAATTCAAATTGGCATTAGAAGCTAATCCAACCTCGGCTGTAGCAACCAACAATATTAAAAATTGGCCAGGTAATCCAGTAGCTGGAACGCCATCAAATTTTTCTCAATTCTTAGCGCCTTTTTATGATGCCAATGGCGATGGTAAATATTTGCCAAATGATGGAGATTATCCTAATTACAATTTTTCTACTGATGCTGCTTCACCCTCAAGCGACAAAGAATATATATATGGTGACCAAACCATTTGGTGGGTGGTGAATGACAATGGTAATATACATACCGAAACTGGTGCGAATGCAATTGGTATCGAAATTCAGTGCCAAGCTTTTGGTTTCCAAACTGGTGACGAAATCAATAACATGACATTCTATCAATACAAGATTATCAATCGTTCTTCATTCCAAATGAATAATACCTACTTTGGTTTATGGATTGATGCCGATTTAGGTAATGCTTATGATGATGCTGTAGGTTGCGATGTTCCAAGAGGTGTTGCATTTACATATAATTTTGATGAAGATGATGAGACAAGTATTGGCTATGGCGCACATCCGCCATCAATAGGAGTTGACTTTTTTAAAGGTCCTCTTAAAGATCCTGATGGAATAGATAACCCGAAATCTCAAACCAACAATGGTCTTGGATTTGGTGATGGAAAAATTGATAACGAAAGATTTGGAATGGAAAAGATGTTGGTATTTCAAAACAATTCAACACCACAAGGAAATCCATTTAACGGAACCCATGTTTACAACTATTTAAGAGGTATATGGAAAGATGGTACACCGATGACATTTGGTGGTAACGGTACAGGAGGTACAGCCACAAATTACATGTATCCTTGGACAACTGACCCAACACATCCTGATGAAGATTGGAGAAATTCTGCAACTGCCGATTTGCGTACAGTACAATCAGCTGGTCCATTTACATTGAAACCTGGTGCTGTTAATTTTGTAACTGCTGGTGCTGTTTGGGCAAGGGCAAACTCAACTGCTATTGCTTCAGTAGATGTAATGATAAACGCTGATAAAAAGGCGCAAAATTTGTTTGATAACGACTTTAGACTTGTTGATGGTCCAACAGCTCCAGAAATGACTTTACAAGAGCTTGACCAAGAAATTATTTTGACATTAAGCAATCCAAAAAATTATAACAATTATAAAGAGGCTTATAAGCAAAAAAGTCCTAACGTTATCAATCCTGTTGAGTTACCTGGTGTAAGTGATGCTTTCTTCAGATTTGAAGGATATAAGATTTATCAATTGGTAAATTCTGATGTTACAGTTGATAACTTAAATGACCCTGCTTTGGCGCAATTAGTTGCACAATGTGATGTTAAAAATAATGTTTCAACAATCATCAATCGTGTGTATGACCCATCAGTTGGTATTGACAAAGGATCAATAATGGTTGAAGGAGAAAATAAAGGGATTAAACATTCATTTATATTTACTGAAGATGCGTTTAACCGCGGTACCAAATTAACCAACTATAAGAAATACTATTTTATGACAGTTGCTTATGCTCATAATAATTATTGGGATGTAATTAGTATTGGCGACACCAACAAAACTGCTCAAAAAGAGCCATATTTGCCAGGACGTTTGAACGTTGTATCCAAATTAGCAATACCACATATTACTGCCTCTGAGCAAAATGGAACTGTTGCACAGGCGGCTTATGGTTTAGGACCAGTAATATTTAGAGAAGAAGGTCAAGGTAATGGCGGGAACTTCTTGGAATTGACAAAAGAATCTGTTGATGAGATAATGAGCAAAGCTATAGGTGACGCCCCAGTTAGAAGAATATCATATCTTGGTGGAAAAGGACCTGTTAATATTAAAGTTGTTGATCCTTTGAATGTACCTGACGCTGATTTTGAGTTGAAAGTATTCCCTCAAGATTCATCAATGGTAGATGGATTAGCCGCAAAACTAGTTAATGCCGACGACAAAATGCGTCATGCAAAGTGGGTATTAAATAAGATGAAAGACGGTGTGGTAGAAGAGTCAGTAACCTCTGAACAAGCAATTTTTATAGCCAACGAACAGATTATACCACAATGGGGTTTATCAGTTACTGCTGCGCAAGTTGAGAATCCGGGTTCGAATAGTACTTTGGACAACAATGGTTATATCGGAAGTTCAATAACTTTTGGTGGCAACAAGCAAATTTGGCTTGAAGGATTTAAGGATGAAGGTTTTGGAAGTCCCTACTCTAATTGGATTAGAAGTGGAACATCAAATAATCCCAAAGCATCAGATTGGAAATATCCAACTCCTTTATTTAATGATTGGACAGGAATGGATGATGGACAAAATTACGAAAATGTTGTAGGTGGAACTTGGGCTCCTTATAGATTAACCTCTGCCGAAGCTTATGGACCAATGATAAATTCAAGTTTTACCAACCTGTATTTTACAGGAGCATCAAGTATTTGTGGTACTGATGCCAATTTTAAAGGGTCACTAACAAATAGAATGCAAAACTTGGCCAGTGTAGATGTGGTTATTACTTCAGATAAATCAAAATGGACCCGTTGCGCTGTCGTTGAAACTGGCTTTGAAGATAAGTTCAATGAAAATGCAACTGGTTTGTCTCGCCCACCAATTCGTGGTGAAATGCGTGCTCATAAATCAGTTGATAAAAATGGTAAGACAGAGGACGATGCAGGTGTTGATATTGCTGATGCAAATTTAATTTCAAGTACAGGTATGGGATGGTTTCCGGGTTATGCCATAAATGTTGAAACTGGAGAGAGATTAAATATGGCATTTGGTGAATCTTCAACAATGGTTGACCAAAACGGTAATGATATGATTTGGAATCCTACTTATGCTGCTACAAATGAATATGGCGTTTTAAAAGCTGGTGGTTTACATTTTGTGTATGTATTTAATCATAATAATTACGCATCTGAATCGGGAACCCTTAATCCAGCACCTAACCTTATGCCAGCTTATGATGGTGGAAAATATATTTCTGAAAAGCTAAAAGCCTCTTCAACAGAAGCCGTTGTAAGTAGCTCTAATTTTTATCCTTTAAAACAAGTTTGGCGCGATTGTATTTGGGCCAATATTCCGAGGTTAGCTAAAGACCGTAAAATGTTAGAAAATGATGTAACAATTAAATTAAGAGTTGCAAAGCCATATCAGAAATTCTATGCTTGTAATGCATATGACTACCAATATAAAGCTGTTCCGAGTACTAAATTTATTTCTGTAGATTCTGTTAACAATACTGCTGTTGCTGAAAGTCCTAAAAATTATAACAATCCTCGTTATTCTTTTTCAACTAAAGATTTAGCTACTTTATTAGGAAATTCTAAAACGGCTAAGAATGCTTTAGACTTAATAAATGTTGTGCCAAACCCTTATTATGCTTATTCTGAATATGAAGAAACACAAATTGACAACTTGGTAAAAATCACAAATTTACCTATGAAGTGTACTGTTTCAATTTACACTGTAAGCGGAACCTTGATACGAAGAATTGAGAAGGATAATGACCAAACTTATTTAGATTGGGATTTAAAAAATCAAAGTAATATTCCAATTGCTAGTGGTATGTATTTGGTGCATATCAAGACTAAAATTGGTGGCGTAGATGTAGACAAGACTGTAAAGTGGTTTGGTGCACTTCGTCCAATAGATTTAAACGCATTCTAAAAATTGTTTTTAATTGGGAGAGGGTAATTCCTCTCCCTTAAATAAAAAAGTATGATAAAATTTTATAAAAAAATCTGCATAGCTTCATCTTTAGCTAGTATGTTTATAGTATCAGTATTTGCTGGAAACCCTGATAGAGCAGGTCAAGCAAGTCTTTATCAATTGGTCATTAACCCTTGGGGTCGAAGTTCAGGAATGGGTGGAGCCAATAGTGCATGTGTAAGTGGTATTGAATCTCAATACCTTAACGTAGCAGGTTTGGCTCATGTAAAAAGTTCTGAGTTTATGTTCACACAAACCAATTGGTTGTCAGGAACTGGAATAGGGATTAGTTCTTTTGGTTTTGGCCAAAGAGTTGGTAGTTCAAATGTAATTGGTGTAAGTATTATGTCAATGAATTTTGGAACTATTAACAAAACAACAGCTGCTTCACCTGAAGGTGGTTTAGGAACTTATAATCCTAAGACTTTTAATATGAATTTATCTTACGCCAAGGAATTTTCTAACAGTATTTATGGTGGTATTAATGTAAAGGTAATTAACGAAAACTTAGACAATTTATCAGCAAAAGGAGTTGCAATAGATGCTGGAATTCAGTATCAAACAACTATCAATAGAGAGAAAAATAAGGATAGAAAAAATATCAAGTTCGGTATTTCATTAAAGAATGTTGGTACACCTATGAGTTTTAATGGTGATGGTATGTCAATAACAGCAGTTATACAAAATGACACAAAAACTCCCTTAACAGTAAGCCAACGTTCGGCAAAATCAGATCTGCCATCATTGGTAAATATTGGAGTAGCTTATGATTATTATTTCTCAACTGAAAATAATGATCATGTACTTACGTTGGCGGGTAATTTTTTATCTAATTCATTCACTAAAGATAACTTTCAGTTTGGTGCGCAGTACGGATACAAGAAAATGTTCATTGTAAGGACTGGTTATTTTTTAGAGTCAAAAAAAGGTGGCACAAGTTCACTGGTTGGGGCTAACACAAATGCATTAACTGGTCTTTCTGCTGGATTTACTATTGAGGTTCCATCATCAAAAGAAGAAGAAAAAGCCAGTAGGTTTGGAGTAGATTACTCATACCGCTTCACAAATCCTTTTGGCGGATCACATTCAATAGGATTGCGTTTGGCATTCTAAATATTAAAAATACATTTGTAAAAAGAATTCCTTTCTCACACGAAAGGAATTCTTTTGTTTTATACAATTACAGAAAGATTAAATTTTATGGCAACAGAGTATTTTACAGAAGAGGGTTTGAAAAAAATAAAGGAAGAGTTACATCACTTATTGAGTGTTGAGCGGCCAAGTATTTCGAATCAAATTGCTGAGGCAAGAGACAAAGGTGATTTGTCTGAGAATGCTGAGTATGACGCAGCTAAAGAAGCCCAAGGTTTACTTGAGCTTAAGATTTCATTGATAGAGCAAACTGTTCGTAATGCTAAATTAATTGATGAATCGAAATTAGATGCTTCAAAAATTTTGATTTTATCGAAAGTTACAATCAAAAATTTAGCAAATAATACTGAGTACAAATATGAATTGGTGCCACAAAATGAAGCTGATGTTAAAGTCGGAAAAATTTCGGTTGACTCACCTATAGGAAAGGGTTTGCTTGGTAAAAAACTAGGCCAAATTGCTGAAATTACGGTACCTTCAGGCTCTGTGATGAAGTTTGAAATTATGTCAATTTCAAGATAGAGATAATTTAAAATGACAATTTTTACAAAAATAGTTAAGGGAGAAATTCCTTGTTATAAGATTGCTGAAGATGAGAAGTTTTTAGCTTTTTTAGATGTTTTTCCATTAGCAAAAGGACATGTACTTGTAATTCCGAAAGCTGAAATTGACTATATTTTTGATTTGAACGATGCTGATTTTTCGGAAATGTTTTTGTTTGCCAAGAAAGTTTCAAAGGCTGTAAAAGCAGCTATCCCATGTGTAAAGGTTGGTGTTTCGGTAATTGGTTTAGAGGTGCCACATGCTCACATACATTTGATACCTATGAATAGTGTTAGTGATATGAATTTTTCTAAAGCTAAACTTACACTTGGCAAAGACGAAATGGAAGAAATTGCTAATAATATTATTTCGAGTTTATAATGCTCAAACAAATTGTTGCAGTAATTCCTGCACGTTATCAATCTACTCGTTTTCCAGGTAAGCCTTTGGCAATGATTGGCAATAAAGCCATGATTGAAAGGGTATATGAGCTGGCTTTAAAAGTTAAAATTTTTACGAATGTTATTGTAGCAACTGATGATGTAAGAATTTTTGATTTCTGTACAGCTAAAAATATTCATGTACAACTCACTTCGGTTTCTCATTTGAATGGCACAACAAGGTGCTTTGAGGTTGCAGATTATTTAGCACTTGGGCACGATGATATTGTTGTGAATGTTCAAGGCGACGAACCATTCGTTAGTCCTGAGCAAATAAAGCTTTTGTTGTCATGTTTTGACACTTCTGGTACTCAAATAGCAAGTTTGTGTAAAATTATCGATGAAGATATTGAAAATGCTAATACAGTAAAGGTTGTTAGAAATAATAAGTCGGAGGCTTTGTATTTTAGCAGGAGCGTTATTCCATATAAAAGAGAACCTGATTTTAATGCTGCTTATTATAAACATATTGGTCTTTATGCATACCGCTTTGATGTTTTGAAAGAAATCGTTTGTCTTCCAGAATCTGAATTGGAAAAATCTGAAAAGTTAGAGCAGTTGAGGTGGTTGGAAAATGGATTTAAAATTAAATTGAAAGAAACGAAAGAGGAAACTTTATCAGTTGATACGCCTGAAGATTTGCTAGATGCTATTTTGTTTGCTGAGAGGTTTGATAAACAATAATTAAGTATTGGAAAACTATTTTGTCCATTACTCCAAGTTCTTCAATTAAAAAAGGGCTGTTTCATTTCTGAAACAGCCCTTTTAGTTTTGGTAGAGAGCTATAAATTATTTGTTATTCTTTTTATCCATAGCATCTTTCAAATCAGATAAAGCACTAATGTCGCCAAGAGTAGTTTTCTCCATTGAATCTTTAATTTTCTTCACCGCTTTTTTAGCAGTTGCATCGTCAGCTCTTTTGCTGTTTTCTGCACCTTCTTTTTCAGCTGCTACTGCATCATCATGTAAACGAGTGTGAGAAACTAAAATCTTTTTAGTGTCTTTATTAAATTCTAAAATTTTAAAATCTAAAGTATCGTCAACACGTGCTGTTGTTTTGTCTTCTTTTACTAAGTGACGGATTGGTGCAAATGCTTCTAAGCCATAAGGCATAGCAATTGTTGCACCTTTGTCATTCATACTCATAATTGTACCTGAGTGGGTAGAGTCAATAGTAAATACTGTTTCGAAAACATCCCATGGATTTTCTTCCAATTGTTTGTGTCCTAAACTTAATTTGCGGCTTTCTCCGTCAACTTCTAATACTTTTACTTCAATGCTATCACCAATTTTACAGAATTCAGATGGGTGTTTAATTTTCTTGCTCCAGCTTAAGTCAGAGATGTGAATTAAACCATCAACACCTTCTTCTAATTCAACAAAGATACCGAAGTTAGAGAAGTTACGTACCTTAGCAGTGTGTTGTGATCCTAATGGATATTTGGTAATTACCTCATTCCAAGGGTCAGTTGATAATTGTTTGATACCTAAACTCATCTTGCGCTCTTCACGGTCAAGAGTTAAGATTACTGCTTCAACCTCTTGTCCTACTTTCAAGAAGTCTTGAGCAGAACGTAAGTGTTGACTCCAGCTCATTTCACTAACGTGACATAAACCTTCTACACCTGGAGTTATTTCTATAAATGCACCGTAGTCAGCTAAAACTACCACTTTACCTTTTACTTTATCGCCAACAGCTAATGCAGCGTCTAATGAATCCCAAGGGTGTGGAGTTAATTGTTTTAAACCTAGAGCAATACGTTTTTTGTTATCATCAAAATCCAAGATTACAACGTTGATTTTAGAATCTAATTGTACAATTTCTTCTGGATGATTGATACGTCCCCAACTTAAGTCAGTAATGTGGATTAATCCATCAACACCGCCTAAATCCATGAACACACCATAAGAAGTTACATTTTTAACAACACCTTCAAGGATTTGACCTTTTTCAAGTTTGCTCATAATGTCAACTTTTTGTTGCTCTAACTCAGCCTCAATAAGTGCTTTGTGCGATACAACAACATTTTTGAATTCCTTGTTGATTTTCACAACTTTAAATTCCATGATTTTACCAACGTATACATCGTAGTCACGTATTGGTTTCACATCAATTTGTGAACCTGGTAAGAATGCTTCAATACCAAATACATCGGCTATTAAACCACCTTTTGTACGGCACTTAACAAAACCTTTAATAATTTCTTGTGTTTCAAGAGCCTCATTAACACGGTCCCAGCTGCGTAATGCACGCGCTTTTTTGTGACTCAAAATCAATTGACCTGATTTGTCTTCTTGATTTTCTACATACACTTCAATAGTATCCCCAATTTTCAAATCAGGATTGTAGCGTAATTCTGATAATGCAACAGCACCATCTGATTTGTAGCCAATGTTTACAACCGCATCTTTTGCAGTAATACCCACAATAGTTCCATCTAACACTTCGTGTTCGTTGATAGATTTAAGTGATGTGCTGTAAAGGTTTTCTAATTGCTCTCTTTCTTCTTTTGAATAAAGGGTAGCTTTCTTTCCAACTGCATTCCAGTCGAAATTTTCTAATGTTTGAACATCTGACATTTGTTCATTAATTGTTTTGTATATGAAGCATACAGCGCAACATAGAAGTTTATATTAATTATTTATACCAAACTGCTGTATAATTTGGGAGCGCGAAATTAGAATTAAATATTTGATGAACAAATAATAAGTTGGGCTGTAGCTATATGTTTATTTCTTTCTTGGAAATTGATACTTCAGAAAGTAATGATACATTTTCTTCTACTGCATTGCCAATTACAATTACATCAGCACCAGCGTTCCAAATAAGTTTGGCTGTTTCAGCATCTCTTATGCCACCGCCAACTATTAACGGAACATCAATGCTCTTTTTTACTGCAGCAATAAGGTTGGCAGGTATATGATTTTTTGCACCACTGCCAGCATCTAAATAAATAAGTTTGTTGCCTATCATTTCTCCTGCCATAGCGGTTGCCGATGCTACATCGGGCTTGTTGGCTGGTATTGGTAATGTATTGCTGATGTATGCTACTGTTGTAACATTTCCGCCATCAATTAAAATATATCCAGTTGATAGTGTTTCGATACCCGATTTTTTTAGCATTGGAGCAGCCTGCACGTGTTGCCCAATAAGGTAATCGGGGTTACGACCCGAAATTAAAGACAACAGCAAAATTGCATCGGCATTGTTGCTAATATGATTTGAGCTACCCGGAAAAATAATAACAGGGATTGTGGTTTTGGATTTTATTGTTTGTATGGTTTCTTCTAAACTACCTTGTGTAATGAGGCTTCCGCCAACTAACAAAAAATCTACTTCGTGCTCGTTGGCAAGTGCTACAATTTTATTGTCTGAAAATTTATCAGGGTCGATAAGCAGCGCAAAACCTTTTTTGTTGGTTGATTTTAAGGCTAGTATTTTTTGTAAAACAGAATTCATTACAAAGCCTTTTCAATTCTAATTCCTACATCTAATATCTGAGGTAAGTTTTGTAAACGCATGGCTTGTTCTAAACTAAAAAAGTATTTGCCAGCTTTCTTAAACTTTACATTTTTCTTAAACAGAATTTGATTGTCCCAAATATCGCCACTGCCGCTGCCGAGCCACTTCCCAGTTTCATCAGCTAATATACACTCTAATGTATCCTTAGAATAAGTTCCGTTTGGATAACGGGTTTCTAAAAACATATACAAATTGCTGAATGGATAATCGCTAGCATTGCGCACATTTACATATACATTGCAAGGCATTAAAGTATCCGTTACATCTACACCAAAAACCATCTTATTTTTGCTATTCCACAGTTGTTCAGGAACAACTTGGTTTTCTTCATATACTCTTTTGCTATCGCAAGATGAAAGCATAGACATCGCAATCAAACAAAAAACTACTGCTAAATAATTATTCACTCTTGTTTTCATTATCTGTATTAGGCTTTGCTGGTTGCGTTTTGGGTGCTCCACCGGTATTGCTTCGGTTATTATTATTTCTGTTCTGATTTGGATTACTGGCACCTTGTGGGCGATTATTATTACGCACTTGGTTTGGATTATTAGCTTTTGTTTGCGGATTGTTAGGCCTTTGTTCTGTACCAGATTTTAACTCGCCTTGTGGTCTATTTTCTTGTCGTGGTTTTGGGTTTGATGTAGGAGCAGCATTATTTGCTGGCAAAGCAGAACCTTCAATACGAGGGCCTTTAGGGCGTGGCTTATTTCGGTTATTTGGTTTCTTCTTTTTGTCGAAACGTGTTAAACTATCCTGACCAACCACATTTTCATAATCATGCTCCACTGCAGCAATTTCAACCACGTAAGAATAGTTTTTCAAATCTTCAGGCACAACACCTTTTTTGTTTTGCTCATATAGCTCTTTCACCTTGGCAACTTCTAGCGGAATAAAAACCCCCGGCTCATCAGTATATGAATACCACATCATACGTTTAAAGATATCGGTTTTTTGATGAAACGCCCAACCCTTTTTTGTTTTGATATTTTCGGCAGTGTCTGGAAAATCTTTCAACTCATCTAAATAGGTATCTAACTCATAATTTAAACAACACTTTAATTTGCCACATTGCCCTGCAAGTTTTAAAGGATTTAATGACAATTGCTGGTAGCGTGCTGCAGAGGTTGATACACTTCTAAAGTCGGTTAGCCAAGTTGAGCAGCAAAGCTCACGTCCACATGAACCTATTCCGCCTAAACGGCTAGCTTCTTGTCGCGAACCAATTTGTCGCATCTCAATTTTCACCTTAAATTCTTCGTGTAAGCCTTTTATTAATTCTCTAAAATCTACACGCTCTTCTGCAGTGTAATAAAATGTAGCTTTTGTTTTATCGCCTTGGTATTCAACATCGCTAATTTTCATGCGAAGTTTGTATTTCAAAGCTATAACACGCGCACGATACATGGTTTCTTTTTCAAGTTGTTGGGCAGCTTGCCATTTTTCAACATCAAGCGGTTTTGCTTTACGATAGGCTTTTTTTATGTCGGGACTTGTAACGCTAATATTGCGTTTTTTCATTTGCAATTTCACCAACTCACCTGTCATTGAAACTACTCCAATATCATGACCAGAAGCAGCCTCTACAGCTATAATATCTCCAGCATAGTATTCGGTATCGTCATCAATTTTATAAAAGTCTTTTCGACCGTTTTTAAACCTAACTTCAATAATGTTAAACTTTTTTGTGCCTTGGGGTAACTCCATATTGGCTAACCAATCAAAAACACTCAATTTGTGATTGCAGCCACCAACGCCACATGCACCATTATTTTTACATCCCTTAGGCAATCCGTCCTCAGTTGTTCCGCAATTTCCACATGCCATAATTAATTATTTAATTCTAATTTATAAGTTGGCAAACTTAATAAAAATGTTGAGAGTTAAACGCACTAAAAGGGGCTTAGATATTAATTAATACTAAGCACTTTTTTGGGAAAATGATTCAGGTTATTCAGGTCTTGACGATAAATTAACCTTTAATGATTGCGTTTGCGAATCTTGAATTTGCTTGATAATATAGACGCCATCAGGCAAATCGTGAATACTAATTTGTTGTTTGCCAACTTTAGATGCAGTGTTAATAGTTTTCAATTTTTCGCCTAACAAATTATATACTTCAAGGCTTGAATTGAGGGATGGCTTATTTCCAAAATCTGCAAAAATAATTTTATCAGAAACATAAAATGGAGTATTACTTTGTAACAAAGTAGTGATTTTTGTAAAGTCGGAAACCTGCACTGCAATAGAATCACTGGCTGTACAGCCAGTGCTAAAAGTAACTTTTAGTTTTACTAAATATGAACCCATTGTCACAAATGTATGAGTTGGATTTGCTGCAGTGTCAATTGCAGTGTTATCGCCAAAATCCCATTCATATGTACTATTAACATCACCAATTATATTTGATGATAAATTTAATGTTGGTGAATTGATGTCGAGAATTGTATCATTAGAATTAATATTTGCTGAGTAAGCTAATGTGCTAACATTAATGGTATCGATTCTTACATCATTGTATTGATTTGAGAAGGTAACGATGTAATTTCCTAATGAGAGATTTGGAATAACAATATTACCAACTAAGCTGTCGCCGCTTGCTATAATCGAAGAATCACTCTGCAATTTTAATTGGTATGATACTCCAAATAAAGAAGGGTTTGATAAGGTTATGCTATTTGGACTTTGGCAACCAACAATACCTGAAAAAGCTGAAGGGCAGAGCTTTATCCAAAATCTTTGATTTATAACTGCGTAAGCAGGGAAATTGTAGTACAAATAAGAGGTTGCTCTTAAGTTGGTAATTACTGGCGGCACTGAGCCACTATCAATTAACATCAACATAGAAGTACCTGTATATCCTGAAATAGTTGCTGGCCTTACAATAAAATCGCTCGCGCTTCCGATATTTGTTGCAATGCCAATTTTATAGGTTTTGTCATTAATAAAAGGGCCAGTTGCATTTATACTATACCTAGCGCCACTAATAATTGAGAAAATTCCTGGATATCCAGTAGACGCCATATATTGTGCATCAAAACCATCGCCTACGCCATCAAGATAATTGTCACCATGTCCTATAAACATATCGGTATATTTTGTAGTATCACTGGTCAACATTAATTTTAATCTTAGCGGTTCCTGAAAGGTTGTGCTTTGTACTGATATATTCTGAGTTTGTCCTAACATAACAAAAGCAAAATGAAGAAATAGGATTGAAATTATAATATGTTTCATGGCAACGAATATGAAGTTAATATTTAACGAATATATAAAATTTATCTTGAGTGCTATTTTTGATAAATCAAATTTCCAGTTGAAGTTGTTTTAAGATAATTCGTTTTTGCATTACCCGAATAATAAATATTGCCTTCACCATAAATTTCGGCACCAATTTCATCTGAAGCATTAATATAAAGAGAGGCGATGCCTCGGTTGTGGCAGAATGTTTTTTTAGTACTTAATTTTTTGCAATCTATAATTCCTTGTTCAGTTGCGTACAACCTATTTTCGTTTGAGGTGCCACTAACAGTTGCATCCACAATTCCTGTGTGAAATCCAAATGAACTCACGTTTGTTCTTATTTTGAAATCAGAATGTCCGCTTCCGTACCAGCTCTCAAATGAAAATTCATCTTCGCGCAAAGTATCAATAGTGGTAATGTTTCCAGCGCCATAATATTTTAAATGTTTCAATTTTTTGTAATGTAAATCAACAATTATTGAGTCTTTGTAATTGCGTAAAAAATTAAAAGTATTTGTATTTTTTAAAGTTAGGATATTTGATGAAATAGTAGATTGGATTTTAGGCAATAAGTTTTTGCCTGCTTTAATAATAGCAAACTCAACAGTATCTTTAATAAGATTTAAATGAATATTGCTAAATAAATCTATATCGGAAAATGAATTTAATGCTCTTGTTTCAGATACTATTTTACCTGCTGTTTTAAAAGCATCTGGAGAAGTTGGTTTGTTGCAAGAAAATGGAAAGAATAAAAAAAATATTGTAGATAAATTTACAATAGTAGAATTACTCACTCCAAACAAAGTTTCCTTTTTTATCAATATAACCAGATTTGCCATCCTTCATTGAACCTTTTTTGATGTATGCTATGCCTTCGTCAAAATCAACAGGAAACTCATATTGATATTCAATAATAACTTTACCTGCTTTATCAATAAATCCCCACTTGGAAGCTTTATCAGAATTTAGTTTTACACAAGCCAAGCCTTCATTAAAATAAAAGGCACCATAAAATTTTGGCGTGATAATTATCTTCCCGGCTTTATCGATGTATCCGAATTTCCCTGTTTTGAAATCGCCAACACGCACCAATGCTATACCATCACAAAACTTAAATGCTTTATCAAATTCTGCATCAATAACCATTTTGCCAGATTTGTCAATGTACCCCCATTTACCAGTTTGTTCATTGCCAATTCTAACATTTGATTTTCCTTCGCAAAAGTCAAAACAATCATCAAATTTGGCATCAATAACTAATTTTCCTGTTTTATCAATAAATCCCCATTTTGATTTTGAGTCAGTTTTTACACGTGCCAGACCTTCGCTAAAATCGTAGGCGTATTCATATTTAGCGTCAATTATCATTTTCCCTGTTTTGTCAATAAATCCAATCTTAGGACCAATTTGTAAACGTGCGATACCATCATTAAAGCTATATGCAAAATCGCATTTGGGAGTAATAATAGTTTTTCCTGTTTTGTCGATATACATCCATTTACCTGCTTTTTTTACTGCAGCTAAACCCTCGTTAAATTTATATGCTTCGTCATATTCATAATTAATAATTGCTTTGCCACTGGCGTCGATGTACCCTTTTTTTCCGTTCAGTTTTACTGGAGCCATTCCATCATTGAACTTATCAGCAAAATTGTAAGTAGGAGTAATAACTACCTTGCCAGATTTGTTAATGAAGCCATATTTTCCTTTGCTTTGGAAAGGAAACAACTCTTTTTGAGCATTTACATTTAGAGTTGCAAACAAAATAATGTATGCTAAAGCGATGATTTTTCTTACCATGAGTGAAAACTATATTTGGTATTGATTTATTGCAAACCTACACGATTTTTTAAACAAAGCAAAAAGACAAAAAAAGTGCATGAAAGATATTCAGTCAATATAAAACTGTTCTTTGAGTTTTTTTATTCAAATAATGTGTTTTCTGTTTCCATGAAATCATATTGTTTAATTTCAAATTGAAACATCCGAGTTAAAAGAAATTCATCAAACAAAAATTTTCGGAGGGTACTAGCTTAACCATAAATTCCGAAACTTATAGTTTTTATCGTAGTCGATTGCTTGTTTTTCTATATTGAAGATTCTATTTTCTCTTGGGTCGTTGCCAACGCCAGCAATATATGCCCAATTTCCCCAATTGCTGCACGGGTCATAATCTATTAACTGTTGTTCAAAATAAGCAGCTCCGTATCGCCAATTTAAAGATAAATCATTGCACAAATAGCTGGCAACATTTTGCCTGCCGCGGTTGCTCATAAATCCGGTAAGTTTTAACTCCAACATATTGGCATCAATAAAATCATTTCCAGTTTTACCGTTTTGCCAGGTTTCAAAAACTTTAGGGTTGTGTTTATTTAATTTTGACGTAGTGGATTTAATTCCGTTTTGCAAAAAAAATTTGTTGTGATATTTCTTCATCATAAACCTAAAGTAATCTCTCCATAATAATTCAAACACTAGCCAGTAGGTAGAATCATTAGCACCAAATTGTAATTCATATTTTTTTATTTCTTCATAAATTTTTCTTGCTGATATGCAGCCCAAACTTAACCAGGCGGAGAACTTGGATGAATAGTTTTCGCCAATCATTCCATTTCGGGTTTCTTTGTATGTAGCAATAGATTTGGTTTCGAAAAGGTATGAAACTAATCGTTTGTATCCCTCCGACTCTCCACCTTTAAAAAGAAATGCAACACGCTCATCAATAGTTTTATTTTTTAAATCTAATTCATTTAGCGTTGGTAATATTATGGTTGATATTTCGGGTGAGTTAATTGTTATGGGTGTTGCAATAACTTTTCGAATGCTTGATTCTTTTTCAATTCTTTTTCTAAAATTTGTGAACACATCTGGAATATCTTTTAGTGCAAACGGCAAATCTTGTGCATGATATAATGTACTTGTACTATAGGTTTCGAAGAGGCAATGACATTTCCAAAGTTCTTTTTCTACTAATTCTTGTGTTTGAATTTCTTCGTACGAAACTTCTTTTTTAGCAAATACTTTTTGAGCGTTATATTGCTTTACAACTTTTATTATTTCCTCTTCTGGCTTACCTTTTACTACAACTAGTCCTGAGCCAACGGCTCTTAAATTATTATCTAAATCTATTAATGATTCCAATAAAAATTGTGCTCTAAAACTGCCAGTTTTTTTAAACCCAAATTCAGTAGTTTTAAAATGAGATTCGTCGATGCAATAGACCGGAATTATTTCTTTGCTTTGTTCAATAGCACGCACCAAGGTTTCATTATCGTGCAAACGTAAATCTGTTTTAAACCAAACAATTGCTCTGTCCATCTTTATAGTTCGTTTATGTGTGATAAATAATATTCTGCTTGTTCTAATAGTGCTGTTTTGTCGGCAGGCTGCATTCTTCGCCACACATTATACATCATACCTATACGTGGATTTTTTGCTAATTTGTTTTCGTGCCTATCATAAAAATTCCAATATAAACTATTAAACGGACAGGCCTTGTCTCCTGTTTTTTTTGATTTATCATAATAGCAGCCCGTGCAATAGGAACTCATTTTATTGATGTAAGTTGCAGAACTTACATAAGGTTTTGTCCCCACTATTCCGCCGTCTGCAAACTGACTCATGCCTCTGGTATTAGTAATTTCCACCCATTCAATGGCATCAATATAAATGCCTAAATACCAAGCGTCCACTTCATCAGGATGAACTCCAGCCAGTAATGCAAAATTTCCTGTAATCATTAATCGTTGTATGTGATGTGCATAGGCAAAGTCAAGTGATTGTTGAATAGCATTTTTCAGGCAATTCATTTTTGTTTTACCATTCCAAAACCACTGCGGCAGTTTTTCGGTATGTTCAAAATAATTAAGTGTTGCATACTCCGGCATTTTTAACCAATAAATGCCTCGCATATATTCACGCCAACCAATAATTTGTCGCACAAAACCTTCTAGCTGGTGGTAAGCTATTTCATCCTTTCTTTTGAAATATGCAGCTATCGATTTATCAATCACTTCTTTTGGCGAAAGCAATTTTACATTCATCGAAAATGATAAACGTGAATGATATATCGACCATTCATTTGGAGCCATTGCATCTTGAAAGGTTCCAAATAATTGCAAGCAATTATCAACAAAAAAATCAAGCAAAGCCAATGATTGCTTCTTGTTTATAGGCCAAAAAAAATGTTCACTATCAACCGTTCCTATTGTTTTTATATTGGCTTTTATAATTTCTTTTTCAATTTCAGTTACATCATTGTCAAAAAGTAATGGCGATATTGGTTTATGGTTCTTTGGTAACTTTTGTCTGTTGTCTTCGTCAAAATTCCATTTGTCATTAAGTGGTTTCTCATCATCTTGCAACAGAACCTTGTGTTTCTTGCGCATATGGCGATAAAAGGTTTCCATCAAATATGTTTTTTTGCCTACAAATAAATCTTTCAGTTCGTTGCGCGCAGTATAAAAATGTTCCGTATCAATTACACTGAAATTAATATTTAAGCTGCTTGTAAAATGTTTCAAATGCTCATCCAATCTATATTCATCAGGCAGTTGATATTCAAATTTTGTAAAGTTGTTTGAGTCAATTAAGGTTTTGCAATTTTTATCAAAGTGATGTAAATTATTTTCATCATTAAGTTTGATATAAATAACTTGATGTCCTTGCTTTTGTAATTCATGAGCAAATGCGCGCATGGCTGCAAAAAAGCCTATTACCTTTTGGATGTGATGTTTTGCGTAATCGGTTTCGCTTCTTAATTCCATTAAAACATAAGTTACCGAAGCCTCAACGGTGCTATACCAAGAATGGTTTATATTGAGTTGGTCACCGAGTATTAATCTTAACGTTTTATGAGTGTTGGTCATTTCTATTTATTATTTCTGCACCTGTCGCTGCAATATTTTACATCGTTCCAATTTTTCTCCCACTTTTTCCGCCATGTAAACGGTTTGTTACATGTGATGCAAATCTTAGATGGTAGATTTTCTTTTTTAATACCTTTCATTGGATGTTATTTAAAAACTTATGCGTTTCCAATCCACACTAATATCAGAACCTTCTGCAAGCATTACAGAATGAGGATTAGAAGAGTTTAATACTTTAAAATCATTTCCATAAAAAGCTGCAAAGTCACAATCTATTTGGTATTGGTTTATGGTGTTGATTTCCCAACTTGGATGATTGATTTTGTATTGAATGCTTTTGTTGGCATTTACTTTGGTGTATCCAAAATAATGTTCAAAAATAAATTCTTCTATGCTACCTTTTTCCATTTTATGTTTTGCAACTGATGCATCAACTTTAATGCTGTTCCATTTAGATTGAACTTTCCATTGATATTCTATAATTTTTTTATCATTTGAGAATGTCTTTTTGTGTTTGGTTGGAATGGCAATATAATGCTCTTTATAAAGTTTATTTGCTACCCATGCTACTAATTTATTTGGCACAGTTTCATTAATGAAAACTACACCACGGCTTATTTTATTGCCAACTTTACGCACTACATAAAACCGAAGATTTACTTCTTCAAATGTACCCATTAATGGTATTGGGATATTAAAAATGGAAGTGTCTTTAAATAGAAAACCTACCAAACTCACAAAAGTTTTTCCTTGAAAAAAATCTAACTCCACGCCATTAGGCAAATAGGGGATTAAAATAGATGGCTCAATTTCATAATTTGCCATTATCAAATTTTGCCATTTTGCTTTTAAGAATGTCTTCATAATAAACTGGTTTGATTTGCTTTTTTGTTTTTTGTCAAATGCGATTTTGGATTGTTTACATGCATTGCCAAAATGCGTTTCCCCTCTATTTTTACTTCTTCATTTTTCCTGAAACTCCATACAATATCTCGGGCTATTTTTCTTGTATCTTCCACATCAACAATAGGCGCAGGATAATGTTTGCCTATTTCGCATTCATAAAGTTGTTGTTCTATTAAACTTAGTTTGTGCGGTTCATGAATTAAATTTGCTGGAATATTTTTAAGTTCTGGAATCCATTTTTTAATGAATAATCCATCCGTGTCATGTTCTTCTGAATTTTTAATTGGATTATAAATTCTAATTGTATTAATGCCTGTTGTGCCGCTCTGCATTTGTAGTTGCGGATAATGTATGCCTGGTTCATAGTCCAAAAACTGTCTTGCTAAAAAATGTAGTTCGCGCCAATCTTGCCAAAGGTTGAAAACAAAAAATGAAACTATCATGGCACGCATTCTGAAATTTATATAGCCTGTTGCTACCAAACAACGCATACAGGCATCTACAATTGGTATCCCTGTTTTCCCATTTTGCCAGGCATCTATATATTTTTCATTTTTTGGTTTAATTAACGTGTTGTATGCCCGGTTGATATTTTCAAATTCATACCTGCATTCGCTTTCAAATTTTTGTATGAAATGGCAATGCCAATGCAACCGCGAAATAAAATTTGATAAGGCTCTTTTGTTTGATGATGCGCGATAATGCTGCATTGTGTATTGATATACCATGCGCATGCTAATGTTGCCGTAAGTCAAGTAAGGAGACAAACGACTGCATCCAGTTCTACTTAATAATGGTTTACTAATGTGCTTGCTGTAATTTATGTAACGTTCTTTTAAAAAATTTTCCAAATAGCGCCAAGCCCAATATTCTCCGCCTTCTTGAAAGTTTTTGTTGCGTGTTGTAATAACAACATTCAAATTTTCACCTTTTAACTGAGCGTAAAGTTCATCATCCATTTCAATGATATTCCATTCATTTTCATCAACAAATTTTGGTTGTTCAGTCATTTTGGATTCCCAAATTTTTTCCCATTCCTTGCGTGTTTGCAACCTCCGAACAATGCCGTTGGTTTGATATTCATTCCAAGTAATATTATGATTTTGAAAAAGTTTTTTCATTTCTATATCACGTTTGTATGTGATTCCATTTCCAATTTCTTGGGATGAGAAAACAGTAGTAATTTTGTAGCTAGTGAGCAAGGTTTCAAATACAGTTTTGGCTTCAGAATGAAGAATAAAAATGGAAGCATTGTGGGATTTTAGTTTCTCATTCATCTCAGCTAAGGACTCATAAACAAATCGCCAATGTCTTGTATCACTATCGTGATAAGCCATTACAGAAGGTTCAAAAATGTAAATAAGTAATAGCGGAAGTTTTGATTTTTGGGCAAAAAATAAGGGTTCGTTGTCTGTAAATCGCAAGTCGCGTTTGAACCAAACAATGTTTATTTGTTGCTTTGACATTAAGATTTAAAATTTACGAAGCTTTTTATTGTTTTTAATGAGTTATCATAAGGATTATTTTGACAAATTGTTTAGTTAGAATGGCTATTAAGTCTATTTTTTTTCTTTATTGATATGATTTTTACCATGTCTGATAATTGTTTGACTTTGGATTACTGTTAGAAATCAATACTGAGTGTGTTTAAATTTAATTGAAAAACTAACCTAAATAGTGTAGAACAAAAACTCTAATATTGCGTTGCTTGTAAAATTTCACTAAAGTATCTCGGCAAAAATACCATGTACAAAAACACACAGCAATGCGTTACCGACCTTGAAAAACATGGTCATATAATAAGAATAAAAGAAGAGGTTGACCCATATTTAGAAATGGCAGCTATTCATCTGCGTGTGCATGAAATGGGAGGGCCAGCATTGCTTTTCGAGAATGTGAAAGGCTCACCATTCCGCGCTGCATCCAATCTTTTTGGCACTATTGACCGTAGCAAGTTTATTTTTAGAGATACATTGCAAAGTGTGCAACAACTGGTTGAACTGCGCAATAACCCTATGCAAGCAGCTAAGAATCCATTTAAATTATTAGGTTCGGCAGGTGCTGCAATTAGTGCTTTACCTAAAAAGGCAATATTTAACAAGCCAGTAAATTACGGACAGACAACAATTTCTAAACTTCCTCAAATACAATGCTGGCCTATGGATGGCGGTGCATTTGTAACTCTGCCAATTGTGTACACCGAAGACGCTGATAGGGTAGGGGTCATGAATTCGAACATTGGCATGTACCGCATTCAGTTGAATGGCAACGAGTATGTGCCTGATAAAGAAATTGGTTTGCATTATCAATTGCATCGTGGTATTGGCGTTCATCAAACGAAATGGAACAAACGCAACCAACCTATGAAGTTGAGCGTATTTGTGGGCGGACCACCAGCGCTTTCTGTTGGGGCTGTAATGCCTTTGCCCGAAGGATTAAGTGAAGTAATTTTTGCTGGTGTGTTGGGCAACAAACGCTTTGCTTATTTTTATGATGAGAATAATAATTGCGTTGCAGCCGATGCTGATTTTGTAATTACTGGATATGTAAATCCGCAAGAGAATAAACCCGAAGGACCTTTTGGCGACCACTTAGGGTATTATAGTTTGAAGCATAATTTTCCCTTGATGCATGTTTCAAAAGTGTATCATCAAAAAGATGCAATATGGCCGTTTACCGTTGTTGGTAGGCCTCCTCAAGAAGATACATCTTTTGGTAAACTCATTCATGAAATTACTGGTCCTGTTTTGCCAAAAGAAATTCCAGGACTAAAAGAAGTGTACGCTGTTGATGCTGCTGGAGTGCATCCTGCTTTGTTTGCCATTGGTAGCGAACGTTACACACCTTACGTAAAGGAACGCAAACCTGCGGAGTTACTGACCATTGCCAATCATGCATTGGGCAAAGGTCAATTGAGTTTAGCTAAATATTTGATTATTGCAGCACACGAGGATAACGAAAAACTACACACACACAACGAAGAAGAATTTTTGCAACACATACTGCAACGTGTTGATTTAACAAGAGATTTACACTTCTACACCAAAACAAGTATTGATACTTTAGACTATAGTGGCGATGGATTGAATGAAGGAAGCAAGGTTGTGATAGCTGCTGCTGGTAACGT
>Ga0214921_10002981_pt1 | contig 26675 bp, 24 predicted proteins | sample LL1505_MetaG_FD_177992 | JGI IMG/M metagenome (GOLD analysis project Ga0214921, IMG submission 177992) | Freshwater microbial communities from Lake Lanier, Atlanta, Georgia, United States - LL-1505 | ecosystem: Environmental > Aquatic > Freshwater > Lake | place: USA: Georgia | collected... | reverse complement strand
ACTACATTTTTTGAATGATAATCCAAAGTGCTGGATGTAGAAAATTGTTTAAAACATATTTCACATTTATATGCCATTTTATAATTCTTATAATTCTAAATAAAAAAAAGAAAGTTTCAATTTTTTCATTATTAGCACTTAATATTATCATAAATAAATAATTAAAGTATCAATTTTCTATACATTATATATACCTTAGTTATTACAGCATTTATGATATCTTTTTTATAATACACATTACATAAAAATAATTTTATGGTATAAATTCAATAAAATAATATTTATATAATGGTATTAAATAATACCATTATATAATCTAAATAGACGGAAGTTTCATAACCTTCTCAATCTGCTCCTGCCAATACGCAGTGCTCTTTATGGTGTCCTCCTCAGAGAATGTTCCTATGTAAGGGTTGCTGTAGGTAATGATGTGCATGTCCCGAATGCTCATACCTTTCTGCTCGGCAATTTCAACAAACTTCCACTTTGCGACGATAGAATTGTGAGAATTTTTCCAGTAAGAAATTCGTTTATTCTCACTGATCGCACGATCCCACCGCTTCCGTTCGTTGGCAATGTGAAAAATGCGAACATCAATTGACGGAACTTCAAGGGGACTGACTGCTTCAATCACACTAACTGCTTGGATTGCGGAATCCTCAAGTTCTTTCTTCCAATAGTTAATCAAATTCTTATTCCCATTCTGCTCAACAAGTTGACGAATCATAGAAGCAGCGTAAGTAACAATAAGGTCTGCTGTTTTCTCTGCGACTTTTACGGCCTCTGCGTTAGCCGCCTCAGCAGCAGCAATCGCTGTAGCTGCTGCGAGGCGGCTCTCAAAGTCCATTGTTTTCGTATCTAACGAAAGACAATAAGATAGCTAAAGGTTTTGTAATTGTAGATGTAAAACATCCATATTTAATTTATTTTCAATTTTTATTAACTAAATAATTTAACATTTTTTGAAAATAATGCGTATATTGTAGGGATCAATAAATTAATACCAATAATAAGGTATTTCGTTATGTAAGAACCACTGATTTTTATACCATAAAAATTTAGTCCCAGGGGTCTATACTTAATATATTTACTAATATATTCTATTTGATTATCATTATATATTCTATGTTTATATAAATAAGGAATTATCTTATCTTCATAATCATTCAATTGACATATACAATATAAATACCAACAAAATGCTCCAGTTTTAATTATAAATCCAGGAATATCATAATATATTTTTTCATAAATAATTGAAATCAAATCAATTGGTATATGCGCAATAAGTAATAAAAAGCCGATAAAAATTAAAAAATTCCAATACTTCGCAAAGTTTTTAATTATACTATAATTCAAATTATATTCATTATAAAAATCACAATCTTCATGCTCTAATTCTAAACTTTGATTTCTATATTTTTTCTTTAATCTCTTTAACCAATCTCTCATCTGTTCGGATCTTTGAAGTAATCTATAACATATAAAATAATATAATAATGAGATTGTTGAAAAAAATAAATACCACGCAAATGACATATATAGATTACCTAATTGAATTAATATATTAGGTTCAGAATGTATGTAAAATTGAATACATCCAAAATAAAAATAATAAATCATAAAAGCTGAATAAAAAAATAAATTTATATTATTCTTCCATGAAGTTATAGCATAATTATCTATCAGATCTTTTTCAAAATCTTTTTGAAATAAATAACATAAATAATTAAAAGTTATAAATATAATAACCAAATCTAATGTCCATATAATTGGCTGACTTAGATAATATGTCGGATACCAATACATACTAAATATTGAACCAATTAAAGCTAAATTTAATAAAATAAAAGTTAAATAATTTATATATTTATTTTTTGATCTTAAACATGATATAAATGTAGTTCGAATTAAATATTTTAAATATATATCTGGCTTTTTATTAGTAGATTCTTCAATATTTGGTTCATTATTTATTGAGGAATCAACAACACGAATTACTATTCCACTCATTTAATATACAGATATATTTTTTAAATTTGATTTTGATAAAAAAATAACTTTGAAACCTTATGGAACAAATGTACGCACTATGCGACCATCTGGTAACTGTGCGAATTTTATGTTGGGTGAGACATCTGGTCTCTTAATATCAGGATTTTTTTTCTTTGCTTCCTCATTAGCAATGAACTCATCATAATAGAAACCCTTTTCAAGTTTCTCTAAAAATTTTGGCAGCAAGGGCGTCTCTTTTTCGTCTGAAGGGAGTAAATGTATCAATTCTGACACAGAAATCGCCATTGTTGTTCCTGATTGTGTTGATCCGTCTATCTTCTCAATAGGAATATTCCAACCAGACTCATCTTTAATTAAAACCCTATCTTTGGCAAAACAAACACCCTGAAATACATTTGGAATCAAATGAAATAATTCATCCTCCAAAACATGTGATGATAGGATAATGCCACTTTTGTAAAATGCTGTTTTAATATCTCGTGCTGCTTGCTGAAGATGAGTATTACATGTGTGGATTACATGCGAGTTTGAAAAAATTAATTTACGTATCTTAGTGCTTGGACAATAACAACACTCTTGCAGAGACATTGTGTAATGATGTGGTTCAGTGTGCGTGTAAGTGCCCGACATTCTGAACGAATAAACAATGAGTATGTATGTTCATATAACTAATATTTTCAATTTTTTATAAATTATATTTTATATTATGTTTACATTTCTATCTAAATGCTTCTCATTATACAACAATGAAAACAATAATAGTAATGATAATAATGATAATAATGATAAAATAATAATTAAGAATAAAATTAAATATATAAAACATTTAACAACTAAACAAATTAGACGATTAAAACGGAAAAATAGATATAATAAATAATTTATTATAAAAAAAATATTTAATCCTCTTCCTCAGGATTTAAAACTACACGATTTGTATTTTTAATCTGCTGTTTCATTATCTCTATCTGATTCTTAACTGACATATACTCCATTAATATCTCATCTAATACTCTTTGGGAAGCTATTTTAGCATTGTGTAAGGCATTAATATCTGCTTGATTCTTTCTATAAATCCTATCTGCTGTTACCTGACTTTCATCAATAATTCTCTTAGCATAAATAGTTGCATCATTAATTATCTTATCTGCCTGAGCTTGTGCCTGATTATATATCCATGTAGCATGCTGCTCTTGCTCCCACTTTATCTGCTGCTCTTGCTCCCATACTAACCGCTGCGCCTCCTGTTGCTGCTCTTGCTCCCAAATTAACTGCTGCTCACGCGACCATGAATTTTGTCTCATTTGCTCTTGCTCCCAAGCTAAACTCTGAGCCTCTTCATGAATCTTTGCTAATGCTTGATCTGGTGACATACCCTGAACAATCAATGCTCTTTGGCGAACGGCATCCTTAAAAGCCAACATTCTAATATTAGTATACATCAATTAGGATATTATATAATATTTTCAATTTTTAATCGTTTTATTGAGTAGCATAAAATAAAAATAAAAAGATAGCAATCATGAAAAGATTGCTATTTTTTTATAATAAAGCTTTTATTGCCTTTTTCCAATACTCAATCTCAATTAAAGATGAATCATCATCTTTAAATATTACATTTGCTGTTTCCTTAATCTTCTTCTTATCAACTTCCAACATTAAAGCGATATCAAAATATTGAAGCCTAATTTTTATAATGTCATTTTGTTCATTATAATGTTGTTGATTTTTAATTGCACATATTAGTTTCCAATAAAGATCATCAATTTTTATTTGCTTTAATTTAAACCTCTTTACAATATTACTCTCATAATCACCAAATTTTTCTAAATTAAAACATGCTTGATTCCATTCTTCTACATACTTCTTATATAATGTATAATCCTCATGAGCCTGTTTAACCTTAATTTCAGCTGCTAATACTTTTTCTGCCCAAAAAACTTTGTCAGCATTACGTACATCTTGTCTCATGAAGCAATAACAATCACATATACATATATCACTATCCTTAGGACAAGTGCATACACATTTTGTTTCACCAGAACTTGCTTCCATCTGATTTTATTATTATAATTAATTGATTGAGTAATAATTCTATTAATTATATTTTTCAATTTTTTATACCTAAATATCAGCTAACAATATGAAATAAAAAAATCGCCCAAGATAGCAATCCTGAAAGGATTGCTATCTATAAAAATGATATGAAATATCATTTTTATAAATTATTTATATTACATCTTTTTTATTAACCAATTAATATCATCTTTATATTTTTGATATATTTTTAATTCATCAGAATCTAAATTCTCTATATTATTTGATAAATTTGATAACATTTTAATATGTGTTTTTAATACTATATTATCACCTAAAATTAATTTATTTATTTCACTTATATTTTGCCCCTTTTTAATTATATCAATTATTGATTTTTTAGTAATTGGATCAGCATTGAATAAAAATTTATTCAATATTTTATCAACTTTTTGAGGAATCATTTTCTTAATAGGACTCATATAAGAAAAATCCATAGAATATAATAAATATTCATTATCTATGCGATTATATATTATATTTATTAATATTAAATTTGTTATTTTTATATATAAAATTCTATTAAATTCAATTAACTGTGCACTTAAATATTCTACTTTTTTTTTTGTTAAATTATTAGTTTTTTTAATATTATATAATTCTTTATAAAATTCTTCATATTCATCACTTTCTTTTTTTTCTTTATTTTCTTTAATTTTATTAGTAATTAAATCATATTTTAGTTGTATTATTACTTCGTCATCTGATTGATAAAATGATGTCCTAATTATATCATATACATTTAATGTTGGATTTATTAATATTAATATTAATGTATAATAAGACCATATATAACAATTACCATCAAAGTAATCCATATTATATTCATTTAATACTTGCTCATCATTTTTATTCTTTTCGTAATAATATAATTTTGCTTTCTCTACATAATCACCCATTTTTCTTTTAATTGTTCTATTAAAATCATCTATTATATCCATACTTATTCTTTCTGACATATTTTCTAATTTATATTTTATTATATTTAAAAAGGTTCTTTCAAGATCCGCTCTAAACATATGTGTTTCATATATTTCTTTAAAATATTTATACATTACATATTTTACAAATAAATCTTCTATTTCTATAGAAGCAGTTATATTTTCTTCTTCTATAAATTTTTTATCTTCTTCATCTTCATCATCTAATGAATCTGGAGAGGAATTTAATTTTGAATATAAATCTTTTACATCATTAATTATAGAATTAATACTATCAACTCTATCAATCACATAATAAAATACTTCATTGATTGAACTTGCGTGATCTTGAATATGTATAAGTATTTCATCAATACGATAAAATCCACTTGATACTTCAAAATCTTGTAATCCATAAATTGTTGATAAATTAATAAATACATATTTTCTACTTTCAAATATATCATATATCCATTTTTGAATCACTTTAGCAATCTTATTATTATTTATAGATATATTTGAGTAAGCATCATAAATAAAAATATATAATATTAATTCATCTTCACCTTTATCATTTTTCTTGTATTCTTTTTTTATTAACATACATGTATGATGCCCAAATGGAATCGCAGTAATTATAATATCTTTTATCAAATACTGATTACTACTTTTTATAAATAAATCAATCTCCTTATTAAATAATTCTATATATTCTTCTTCTAAAAAATCAAAAAAATATTCATATTCATCATTTTTTATATAAATTATTTTTGGTATCTTGGTGCTAATATTCTTTATTTCTTTTCTTATAATCATAGCTTTACCAAAAATACCATTCATTGATGATATAATATCCTTAAAAAATATATTTATGCGAGTCAGATTTATATCATTAAATTCAAGTATTCTATATAATGATCTAAATTCATTATAGTTTAATATATTCTTGTTATATATTTTATTTTCATAATTTAATATTGGAATATCATTCATTTTACTTAAATTTTTTTTTAATTTAGGTATAACTATTTCTTTCAAATTTTCTAAATGTCTCCATCTTCTTAATTTATCCAATGCCTCTTGTTCTTTTTCTGTATGACATTTTTTTATACATTCTTCTTTTGTTTCGTATTCCAATGGATAGTCAGCATGTTTAATGGGTTTTTTTTCTACACATCTATCATTTATATCAGCAACTTGAGGTATATCATTAATTATTTGACAAACATATTTTGGAACAAACTTTGACATATATAACTTTATATACTACTATATAAAATATTATTAATATATTTATTAATAATGTCTATCCCAAGTCTACAAAAATTACTTCATACCATATTACTTAGATCTCCACCTAATTTATTTGATGAATTTATTAATGAATGTACTAAATGGTATTCTCAGCCAGCTCATACACTAACTGAAATGAGAACAAGAGATAATAAAAAAATTAGAGGAGATATATTTGAAGATTTTTGTGTATTATATCTTAAATATATCAAAAAATATCAAGAAGTTTGGAGATTAGAAGATGTACCTGATGAAATACTGCTATTATTAGCTCTTAAGAGACGCGATATGGGTATAGATATTATTGTTAAACATAATGATTCCTATTTTGCGGTTCAATGTAAGTATAAAAAGCATTCAAATACACGTAAAAACTCTGTCTCTTGGAAGAGTCTATCAACTTTTTATGCTTTATGTTTAAGAACCGGAAAAGAACAAAATGGAAAAAGAGAATGGAGCAAATATATCGTAATGACTAACTGTGATTGCGCTCGACACGAGGGTGTAAAAACTGATAAAGATTTATCAATATGTATAGGAACATTTAGAAAAATCAACTTAGAAGAATGGACATCTATGTGCGATATAACAGGGCACTTTATTAATGAACAAACTACTAATGTTAGTAATATAAATGAGCCAACAGAATACATTAATGAAATAAAACAACCAATTAATTTAAAAAATCCAACTAAGGAAGAATTACGATTATTAAGATTAGCTTATTATGATAAAAAAACTATTATATAAAAAACAATAAATTAAAATTAATTTTTTGTTTTTTTCTCCCGCAAAATACGGGGTACTGTACAGTTGTGATGTGGCCCACTTGACTAGGCGGAGCAGTAGGGCCCGCCCGTCCGCGTCCGCTCGCAGCCGCCCTCGCACGAGCAGTAGACCACGCGCTGCGGGAAGCCCGCCTCGTCAAGCACGACGTGGAGCCCGGCGGCGTGCACCTCCGTAAGGATGTTGGTGTACTCGTACGTGTCGTTTGCCTTCTTCGGAAAGCGCGACTCGAGCTGCGCAATCGTCATCGACTCGTTCACGAAGATCTCGTTGATGAGCTCGAGGTGAAAGCGCTGGCGCTTGAGGTGGAGCTCGCGCAGATCGGCGTTCTCCGGCAGCTGAAGCCACACGAGCAAGGGAAGCTTGGCCTTCTCCGCCGCCTTGATCAACTCGGGGTGGAAGGGCGAGGGGCGGGTAGGCGAGATGACGGACGACGACGGCTTCGTGAAGTAAACGAGCGTCTTGCCCGCGGTCGCGCCGACCTGGACGTAGAGCCCCGCCTTGCGCGCCTCAACGAGGATGTCGTCGTAGTTGTAGACGACGGTGATGCCGTGCGAGACCGCGTGCGACAGGTTCGGCTTCCGCGGGAAGCGGTTGCAGAGCGCCGCGATGGTCATGGGCTCGTTGATGCGCACCTCCTCGCGCAGCTCCTTGAGCAGCACGTGGCAGAAGCAATCGCAGTTCTCGACGGTGCCGTAGCACTCGGTCTCCTCGCACGAGCACACGAGCCGGGTGACAGACAGCGACGCGCCGCCTCCCGCCGCATTGGGCGAGACCTCGCGCATGGACGGGGTCTCGCCCGCCGCATTGGGCGAGACCTCGCACATGGACGGGGCCTCGCGCACGTCGGCCTTCGGCACCTTGAGGAAGGAGCGCTCGGAGCCCCCCGCGCCGCCGCCGCCGTGGCACAAGCACAGGCACGACGTCGGGACGCACTTGACGCGGCCGCAGTCGCACTTGTTGGCGGACTCCAGCAGCATGGCCGTTATCGCCGCCTGCGCCGCCTCCTTGGTGCGCGTGTCGGGCAGAGGCGCCGTCTTGAAGATGAGGCGGCCGACGTGCGCGTCGAGCTCGACCAGCTTGACGCGCCCGTCCGAGAAGTGCTGGGCGACGGCGTCAAAGTTGGGCGAGCGCGCGTTCTTCCACGACCACACCTCGACGCGCATGCCGCACCAGGCCGCGAAGTAGGCGATGTCCTCGGACCCGTCGCACGCCGCGATGACGAGCGTCTCCGAGACCGAGCCATTGTGATTGCTCACGATGCACATGACGTCTTCGGTCTTGCCTTGGCCGTATCCCTCCGCCATGTACGAGTTGGTGGCGGGAAAGGACTCCGCGCCGATGACAAGGCGCTTGCCGATGACCGTGCGGATGCCCGTGCTCGCCTCGAGCAGCCCGACGAGATTGCGCGTCGACACGCGCAACGTCGGGTCGTTCTTGTTGGCGACGTGGCCCGCGTTCACAAAGACGTCGATGTTGTAGACGACGATGTGCCGCACGACCGAGCGGCCGCCCGCGCTGATCGGGGACGGCGGCTCGTCAAAGAGCGGCTTCCACGAGGCCTCCTTCTTGACGCGGGAGCCGATGTTCTGCGAGGCCTTGACGCGGGCGATGCGCGCGATCAGGAGCCCCTTGAGCATATTGAGCGCCTCCTGCGTGTCGGCCTGGAGCATGAGCTCCGGGCCGCCGGTGATCAGGCGCTCGATGCGGGCGCCGTTGCCCACCATCTTGCACATCGCGTTCGTCTCGACGAACTTGGAGCCCACGGTCAGCGAGAAGACGCCCGCCTGCTCGCAGTTGATGTTCTCCTTGAAGACGCGCGGCTTGATGGCCTTGATGCAGAGGGTCTTGATGTGGAGGACCATGGCCTCGTGGAGCATTTTGAGCGCCTCCGTCGTGTTTGCCGTGAGCAACAGCGTGTGCGTGCCCACGCGGCTCACATTCGCGCCGTTGCCCACCTTGGCGCAAATGGCGAGGGCCTGCGAGAACCCCTTGCCAACCACGCGCCCGAAGTCGTCGGGCGAGGGCGGCTCGAGGGTGACGGAGAGCTTGCCCGGCGGGTAGGTCGCCGGGCGGAACTCGGGCGCGCCCGCCAAGAGCGGGCGCGAGGAGCCGCCCGTCGGGTCGGCCACCGTCGGGACGGGCCCCTTAAGGCAGAACTCGCGCGCGACCGGCGAGAGCTGGCGGGAGGAGCCGCCCAGCGAGACGGAAAACGGCGAAGAGCCGTCCATGATCGAGAAGTCCTCTAAGGGACGAGGAGGCGGGAGCCTTACGCGATTATCCGAACCAAGGCAAAGAGCAATGGGCGGGGCGCGTTCGGGGTGTAATTGATGGAAATGGATCCAAATATAAATAAAAATTTCAATTTTTTATATTATTTACCTTATTTTCTGATATATATTATCATCAATTTTAATAAATCTATTATCAGTATTTATTTTGTCTTCTATATAAACATATTTATTTATATCTAACCTATTGACAATTTCATTAAATGTTTTAATTATCATTATATCAAACATAATATCTATTTCATTATTCATTATTTTTGATTTAATATTATTATTTTTGTAAATATCAATCATTTCTATTATTATACTATTATTAACATCTAAATAGATATTTGTTAAATTATTTATACTACATATTTCATACAACGAATTATATTTCTTAAATTTACTATCAATATAAATTGGCTTAATTGCTATTCCAATTCCATATAAAAGATTTGCTATAATTTTTATTAAATCCTCATTATTTACAATAGTCTGTTTTATTAAATTATTTATATCATATACACTATAAGCATAATTACTAATAGACTTTAATATTTCTTCTTTTTTATCTATATTTATACCTAAACTTGATAATTTTGTTATATCACCTTTTTCTTCAAACTTTTTTATATCTATTTCTTCTTTTATTTTATTATATCTATTCCTATTAAAATTATAAGCATATATAAAAGTAGAATTAGAAGCAAGATTATCTAAGATTGGTTTAATAAATATACACTTTTCAAATAAATAACTTAATATAATAATTATCTCTTGAGTTGATTCATTAAATAAATGAGATATTAAAAAATATATTGATCCACCCTCTCTTAAATATTGTAGGGTTATTAATTTTTCAATATTTCTCTTTAATCTCTTTTGTTCTATACGATCATCTATTAGATTACTTGTATTATCTTTTATCGGATATGTTTCATATACATACAAAATATCGTAATCAAATTTATTTACTTGCTTAAGAGATTCAAAATTAACTCTATAATTTATACCAAGTGTTTTTTCATTAATTTTAGTTATCATATTTTTACTTGTATATCCAACATTTAGTGAAGTTGTTTGAAAATGATTTGTTTTTAATTTAAAATCACGATATGTATATGATACAGATGAACTACCATATTTTTCAATATTAAATACTTTATCTAATATATAATCATTCTTTGTCATAAATTCTTTAATTCTTGTCCATTTTGGAAATTCCTCAAACTCATATATAGGATTCTTTAAAATTTTATATTCAGGATTGGAAAATTTTATTTCATCTATTTTTGGTATTTCATAACGATCTATTTTATTTATTAACTCAATAATTTTAGACAAATACAAATATAATATATACTCTTTTTTAAAGCAATCTTTTAATTCAACATTATTGATTCTTACACGATTAAAACATATTCTAGCATCTTTTATTATTTCTATTTTATATTTCTTTAATACATTCTTTAAATATGTCTCCGAATGTAATGAATCTTTTTTGGAATACTCTAACATACCATCAAAACGTAATCCATATATCATTGCTGTTATTGGATTACATACTGCTAACCGATCATTAATTCCCTCTCCCAAATAATGACGACCATTTTTGTAATACCATGACTGAAATTCTGGTAATATAACTGTCTTATCATCAACCAATATAAATATATCTAATGGAATTGTTTCTTCAAAATTTACATCTGGTCTCATATATAATACATAATCATATTTTTCGGTTAGATGATTCGATAGCATTTGTTTTGTAATTTTTTTTAATGAATACATACCTAATAATAAATTTCTAACTGTTTCATAATTAGTATTATATGGATCTGGTTTTGAATAATATGATCCAAAATCTATATCTACCTTATCCATATCTTCCTGATATAAATATGTCTTAATATTTTGACTTGTAAATGATGTATTTAATAATTTATATTCATTATTATCAAGTGTTATATTAATTTCTTTTGCTCGAATATTAGTATATTTACGATAAATAGCATATGTATGACAATATATATCAACCTCATATCTTGTTAATAATAAATCTATAACTTTCTTAATATTATTTATAGTTAGCTTTAAATTTCGGGTTAATCCCCAAAAACATATTGCTATCTTTTTCTTACTCATATACTAATAAGGAAAAAATAAAATTGTTTGATGCTAATAAAAATTGAAATATTATTTTAATATCAATTGTATTTAAATTACTATAAAAGAGCACCTGTTATCAATCATGGCAATCGAACCAACTGATTGTTATGAGCTATTTTTGAAAGTTCTTTCTATTGGTGAGACAACCAGAAATGGAGAAAGACAGTTTGCAATAATTTCACCAGTTTTAAGCTTTCTTGACGTGAATGACGCAAGTAGCATGCTGTTTGTTGACAAAGAAATATATGGTATTATTAAAACTTACCACGACTTACACAAGTTTCCGGTTCCAATTTTTTCTTTTGCACAGCATCCACTCTTAGGCGAAAAAATTCAGATTCGCCTAAAGGGTAATGATTTAAGAATAGTTCGTTTTGATCCATCAAAGATAGGCTGGAATAAAGAAACACTTGAACTTTGGTTTGATCGGAGTAAGTATAGCGCTCATTGGGGTCGCACCAAATTTACTTTTGAAAGTATTACAGAATATAATATTTATCGTAGTGCCTACGAGTTGTTTGTTCCAAAGATTAAAGCTCGATGGGCTAAAAAAAATGCGGAACTAAAAGCAATTGCTGATGAAAAGCATCGTGCTTGGGAGGAGAGAGAAGCTCGTCGTCAAGCAAGAGAGAGAGAGAGAGAAGCCGAAGAACTCGCAAAGATTGAGGCTGAAAAGAAACGAATCCAGCAAGAAAAACTTAGAATTGGTGGTCATGGCTACAAGGCACCTGTTGCTCCATGGGCTAAAAGCAAATAATTTTTTTATAAATGAAATTTTTAGATGACTATATTTATAGTCGATTTAATAAAACGACTCAAAAAATCTTTTATTTTATTATCTATCAATCTATTCTCTAATAACAATTCTACTAATGTCGAATTCTCATTACTAGATTCAGCTTTAGAATACAAAAAAAACATAGAATATCGTGTTATGGTTGGCAATGTCTTTGGTAATCTCTCATTTATTATACTAAAATCAACACCATTGTTCTCAAATATCTTTAATACATGTATTTTTTTTTCATAAAATTTTGTTATATCATCGTTAGTATCAATATATAATACTTTTGTTAATGGAAGAACCATTTCGTTACTATATTTTTCATCTTTCATTGGTGTATTTAATATCTCTTTTATATGTTCGTCGCCATATTTATTACGTAATGAAATAATTCTAAATTCTAAACTTGATACTGATACTCCAATACGAAGAACATCGTGTATCATATGCATAAAATCCTCTTGTTCTTCGGTTGTTATCATTTTAAAATATTAATTATAGGTTAATCATTTATATAATTATAATTATTGATTTTCAATTTTATTTTCAGTTTTTATATTAAATATTATATGGAAGAAACATTAATAAAACAAAAAAATATACTAGAAGATTTATTTCATAAAAATAAAGAATTCTTAATACCTAAAAAAAATATACTAACTCTAAATTTACCAACTGTATACGAACCGGATGATGAAACATATAGATTTTTTCAAGGAGAAAAACCATCTGATTCATTTTTAGATTGTAATTTAGATATTAAATCAATAACTGGCAAAAAATTTAATCAAGATAAAAAAATAACTAAAGAAAGTATAACGCCAGAATTCTTACTAAGTTTTAAGAATCAATATGAAAGATTAATTAATTTTTTATCTACTGATAAAACTACAATCCCTAAAATAACTTGTATTGAATTACATGATGGATCAAAAAATACTGTTATGAGTTCTAAACACGGAGATATTGATATTTATCTTTTTGAGGGTTTTAATTATTCTACAGATTTTAATCAATCAGAAAAAGATGAATTTACAGAGTTAATGAAATTTTATGATTCATTATGGGAAAAAAGAGATGAAATTTATTCTAATGAACAGATTAAATATGATAGAAAAAAAGCAACTGTTAGAGAAGGTCGTTTTGAAGATTTGAGTACAAAAGATGAATTAGAAAAAATAGAAAAAATATTAAAAATTAAAGAACAAGAAGATAAAGAAAAAATATGGATTAAAGACTCCACTCTTATTTATGGAGATGATAGAAATTGGGATACTCTTTATAGATTAGACAATATTTTAAGACATGGAATTGAAGATAAATTAGGATGGTTTACAGAAAATAATCAATACGAGAAAGCAAAAAAATTATTTGAAATTAGAGAAAAACAATTAAATGAATTAAAAGATTTAGGAGAATGTTATAGTAAAGAGCAAGAAATTAAATTATATATTGATAATGAATTAAAAAAATTAAACACACCTTTAAAGAAATATGTAAGTCCTGTAAATAGAATTAAAGAGGAAGTTATTGATAAATGTAATAAAATTAAATATTCACCACATGAAGAAAAATTTGAAAATATTGATATATCTCAAATAAATTTTAAAGAATTATTATATGAATTTGTAGATTTTAAAAATAAAGATAATCCAATAGTATTAGATCTTAGTAAACGTCAATTTGTATATGGATTTGAAAAAGATGTTAAAAAATATAAAGATTTGAGACAATACTTTAGAATATATGCTATAGAAAATTATGAAAAAGAAAATAAATCACTCGCAAATTGCTATAAGGATTTAATATATTATTCACAATTATTTAATAAATTAGAAACTGTTTGTGCTACAAATTCAGATATGTTATTTCCAATGAGATTTATATTAAAAAATCCATATAAAAAGGAACGATCTTTAAATAAAATAACATCATCAATAAATTCAATTCAATTATTAAAATATAAATTTGTAGGAATGATTTCATTCAAAAGAATAGAAAATACAAAAGATATTTCATATACATTTTTTATACTTAAAAATATTGACGGAGAAAAAAATGATTTTCATTATATTAATGGAAAATATAGTCATTTTGTATTTATTGATACGAGATTACAAAAATCAGATATCGATACAATTTTTCCTTTAAAAAATATAACTTGGGATGAATTTAATATGGTATATAAGTGGCTAAAGAAACCAATATATTATTACAAAAAAGATATTGAGCAAGAAAAAGATTTAATTAATTTTTTTATTCATAATACAAAATATAAAATACCTGAAGAATTATTTTCACAAATAAAATTAATTGACCATACAATATATGATAAATTTAATGTTTCTTATAAAGATTTATATGATAAAATAAATCCATCATTTTTATTAAAAAATGAGGATATTAATTTATTATTTCCAAAATTACAATGTGGATTAAAAGGTGGTCTAAAATTATATAATCTAAATTATATAAGTAATTATAGATTTAAACATATTTATTTAAATTTAAAATATCATAAATTAGTTAACAAATATAAAAATTATTTAACGCATGATATTGAAGAATTATTTTCATTATTTAATCCTTATTTATTAATTAATAATCATAATCTATTAATACATTTAAATAATAAAATATCTGAATTATTTTTAAATATTGACAATAAAATAAATATTAGATATTACGAACCACTATTTATTTTTAATCTTATTAATAAAAATAATATGAATATATTAGAAATAAATAATTATATCAATTTTTCAATATTTAATGCATTATTTATTGCTAAAAGTAAAAAAATATCAGTAAATTGTGATACACATTTATTCCCAATTTATAATCATGAGTCATTTAAATTTAATTCTAATTTTAATAATATAGATGGTTCTAATAAGATTGATATTTTTAATAATTATATTGATAAAGATATTTTACTTAATACATCCAAAAAATATGATTTAATTTGCTGCAATATTAGCAGTTATTCAAAGAGAAATCTAAGATTTTCAATGGAAGAACAATCACTTAATATAAAATTTATTTTTATAATTTATTCTTTATTGAGACTAAATAAAAAAGGAAATTTAATAATCTCATATGGTGATATTTCAACATTACAATCATATCAGATAATAAATAATTTAACGGCATATTTTAATGAAATAATAATATATGATGAAGAAACAAAAGTAAAATATAAACAAACTGGAACAAATATAATATGTCATAAATTCAAAGATAATTTTAATATTAATAAATTTAGTAATCTTATTCAAGAAATATTTATTTTAGATAATACTTTAGGTAATAAATTTATAGAAATAAATAATAATTTAACAGATGATAATATATTAAAAGAAGATATAAATATATATATAGATAATTATTCTATTAATAAGGAATCTAATCAAGATTTATTAGATCAAATAAAAAAGATAAATTATAAAAAACACTTCTTTATTATCAAAAATTATTATGATGTAATAATGACTATTAATAAATTTATAAATTCAGATAATTTACGTGAGAATATCACCAAACATTATGAATATATTAGAATTATATGTTCTTATAAAAAAGGTATAGAATTAAAAGTTATTGAAAGATCTGATATGTTAGATGCGTATGTTAAAGAACTAGTTAAAAAATTAAAGAAAAATACAATAATTACTAAAAATATTGCTATTTACAAAACTATGAAATCAATTGAAATTAATGAAACCTTAAACATTGAAAAATTAAATGTCATTAAAGATTTTTATCTCTTCATTCAAAAAACTAGTGATCAAACGAAGAAGGTTGAAAGTAAGGTCAAAAATAAGAATACTAATATATTTGACCTAACTGATTTTGATAAATATAAATCTAAGATATATTCTCTCTTAGAAAAGAATAAAGATTTATATATAAGTTTTAATGATGATGATCTATATAATATAGATATTATTCATAAAAAAGATGAAAATTATAAAATGACATCTGAAAATAAAAACTTTATTGATAATATATTAATAAAATTATTTAATGAAATTATTGATCATGTTTATGATAAACAAAATATAAATTATTATTTAGATATGTATAATATGTAGTGTGTTGTTTGTTTATTAATGCCTATTCCCTTGTGTGAAATTAACATGAAAATCCCAACTTCTATCATCATCTCTAATTTTTTTATATACCATCCATAATCCCATTTCATAACTCTCCTTCTTATAAAATTTAAAATTACTATTCAAATATTTATCTAATTCTTTTAAGGCATCAAATTTAGCGTCATCTACAACTATATATCCACCAACTTTTAATAATAAATCAGCATAAAAGAAATCAAGTAGAGTATAATCAAATGTATGCCATCCATCTATGAATATCATATCAAATTTTTCATAGTTAGTATCATACTTACTTTCAAGCCATTTTGTATTTTTAACTCTTTCTTTTAATAGATCAGGTAGTGCTATATAATCAGGCTTCTCTATAATCTCTATATTATTATATCCTAATTTTTTTATATGTAAAGCTCCAATATTCTTCCATTGAGTTGATTGATTTGGATCAACCGCCTTGTGATAAGTTTTGTGTCCATATAATTCTAAATTTTTTAATGCTGACGTGATGAATAATCCAGAACTTCCATTAGCAAATCCTATTTCTAATGTTTTTGTCATCTTATTTTTAATAATCATATTATATAAAAATATACCGTAATCTTGTTTTATTCCAGACTTAAATGGATACTCATTATTTGATTCATCATATATTTTATAGGTTTTATATAACTTATATATTACTGAATTAAATTGAGATACAATTGGCATCTTATTAATAACCATTTGTTCATTAACAAATTCAATTGTCTTTATTTTTAAATAATTACCATTTATATATTCTCCAAATTTATTATCTCCTATAATTTTTGCATATAAATCATAATCAATATTGAATTTTTTATTATATAAATTTTCATCTATTTTATCTTTGTAAAGATTAGTATCTATAAATTTAGGTATATTTTCTCTTAATATTTTGTTTGGATTCAATTCATCTATAATCTTAATATCTTTCGGTTGAGTTCCATTAAATTTAAAATATTCTGTTATCAAGTTTTCCATTACTATAAATAAGTATATAATAGTATATATAATTATTTATTAATATCAAATGTTAATTAAATATCCCGACTTAGATAATATAATGAATTTCCATTATATCCAGCACGAATAAAATCAACTTTAAATCCATGATTCTTCCAATATTCTGGAGCCTGAAAATCAAAGGTTTCAACTGTCGCAAGAGAACAATCTCTTTCTTTCGCATAATTGATAACTAAATTATATAAGCTATTACCAATACCAAGTTTTCTATATATTGAGTCAATTATTAATAATTCAATATGTAGAACATTATATAGTATGGAACTTTTTATAGCACCAATTAATTTGTTATCATCATATGAAGCAAATATAAATTCTTCATACTTGGAATCCATATTTATTTTTTTCATTGAATATTCCATAAAATGTTTATCAAAAAAATTTGAAATAGTTAAATCATTATTATCAACCTTTTTATAGCTAATATTTAAAGTATTCATTTAGTATTTATATTATAGGATTATATTATTTATAAAATTTAAAACTATATAAAATATCATTTTTATAATATTTAATGATCCTTTCTTTGAGCACTATTACTCATTATCTATCCATTATTCCAATTCTGAAATATTATTATAATAATACTCTTCTTTATAGATACACAAATATTATTATTATATCTTCATCAACATCTTTATTTTTGCATACTTTTAATGAACCTAAAGATATATTATATCACATAGATTATTTATGTGCTGTTATATGGGGTATATTTGATATCTTATTAGCTCATAGAACAAAAAATAAAATTATAATTACAAAAATAATTTTATTTAATTTTATTGTATTAATAACCAATCTTATGATTGATTCTCATAAATCAAATAAAGATAAATATGTTATTTTACATAGTTGTTGGCATATTTTATCATCAATAAAATGCTATTATGTAAGTGGATTATTTGTACCTTTTAGAACGTTAGGAACGTTTGGTAGAGCAGAAATTATAAAACATAATACAATTTCTTCTGTTTAATTAATATAAACCTTTATAAATATTTTATAAATAAAAAAGTGATACTCAATTCAAAATTATTTATCTTACCCCCAGAGGAAATTAATTCATATGGTATTGAAAATTTAACTTATGGTAGTCTTACTAAAAAAGGCATCAATACTATGATTGAAACAATACACAAATATAATCGAAATAAAAACAATTATAATATAAATGGTCTTGATTTAGGTTGTGGTGATGGTGAATTAATTTATCATCTTCAAAATTTAATGCCTGGATCTAATTGGGAAGGTGTTGAAATTAGTTCGCATCGTGTTAACAACCAATTTAGAGATGTTTGTATTTGGCAAGGCGATATGTTAGAAGAAAATTTTAGAATTTATAATATATTACATGCTGATAATTTATGTCTTGAAGAACATATTGCTGAAAGATTAGAAAAGAAGATTGCGATTGAATTTAATGGTTTATATATTACTTATCGTAAACCTGAATATTGGGAGTTTCTAAAAAAGGCAGTATATTTAGGAACTGTTATTACCGAAACTACTTGGACTAATCATCCGATTCATTTTTATAGAGTTTAAAATATTTTTGAGTAATTATATTGTCTATAACTGATGTAGAAAGATTGAATTTAAAATTTTTTTAGATCGGTTCTGGTAGATTTGTAACTATTTTTAAATTCCTAAATCGTGTAAATGTTTCTTTACATAATTGTAGAGCTTCATTTTTCCAATCATTTATTTTATCATTATAATCTATTTTAATTTGATCAAGTATTTTTTCTGAGTTGTATTCTTTTTTTGTTAATCTAAGTCCATATTTTAGGTTATAAGTGTTTAAATTTATTACAAATGGATTAAATTCAAATGTTTTTTCATCTTTATGATCTTCTGTGTTATTTGAAAATCCTATATCTACTATACCAATTAATATACCGTATCCGGATATATTTAATAATTTATTAGAATATTCTTTATCTGATGAATTAATATATATACCAACTTTTATAAAATATTCTATAATATTTGTTGATATAGCTGGATCAGGAATTTTATATTCATCATATGAGTATTGCAGAATATTTAATTTATATTCTTTTAATGGATTAAAATAATTATTTATTTGACCTTTTAAATAATTATATTTATTTGTTATTGATCGCTTTAATTGTTCTTTACTTTCTGTATATTTTGATTGATAACGTTCTTCTTTTAAAACTTGTGCATCATCTTTATATTTTAAAACTTCAGTAAATCCATTACTATATTTAGTATATATATTATCAATATTATTTAAAATATCTGTATATTTTAATAATTGACTAATATAATTTCGTACTGTTTTATTATTATTTTCTTTTTCATATACACTTGGTAATATTAAATCAGTTGGTGATTTCAAGTCATATCTTATATTTTTATCGGAAGTTGTCGTTTCATTAGTTACACATAAAACTAAAAGGTTTATATAATCTATATATATAACTATAGATATACTACCATATGATTCATCTAAAATTTTTACAATTGAATTTACTTCAACAAATCCATTTATTATTTCCATATATAATAATTATTATAATAATTTTTATTATAAATTATTATAAAATTATCATGACCAATCAATTGTTATCTTCGTTTTTTCAAAGTTCAATGTAATTCTATATTTTGGAAACTTTTCTTTTAATCCCTCCATTAATTCATTTATTGGATAGATTCTTTCAATGTCATTTTTGTATACACATTGTAAATTATTAATGATAGTATCTGGTAATTGTGGATGTTTTACAAGTGTATAGGCACCAAAATTACCAATAGTATATACATACCTTTTAGTAGCATTTGGATGTGGATTAAAAGTTGCTATTAAATCACTTGTTATAACATTAACAACTTCATCTACATATTTTTTTATTTGTTGTTGATATATTTCATCTTTAGGGTTAGATAAATTAAAATTATTAAATGGATTGCCCGTAATAGGATTTATCATTTTTTTTACTTTATATAAATTAAGAATAAAAAATTGAAAAAATTTAAATATAGTAGTAGATGTGGAAAGGGATAAAACGTCGGCCATGTCTGCGGTTCAAAAACCAGATCAATACGCAGACGCGAGTCGTGAAGAACTTTTGCTTCATTTAGCAGATTATCAGAGACAGATTTTGAGCCTTACTGACCAGCTGAAGAGGAAAACAGAACAAGCGTCTTACTCTCACAGACGCACGTTAGAATTAGATCTTACACTTCACAATATTACTAGCAATATTCCAAAGAAAGAACTCGATGAAATGATTGCCTATGGAAGGAATAAAATTGATGATCTTACAGAAGAGATTTTCAAGTGCTGTCATAATAGCATGTATATGGAACAAGTTCATGAGATGGGCGAAGATGAACCAGATCGGATTGCTTATTATGAGGCTGAACTTGCGCGTTGTCGAGTTATTGAAGCTAAGAAGACTGGAAATCCAGAAGCAATTGCTATTGCTCGAGATATTCTTACAGATGCTAGTAAGAAGTTGGATGAGGCTCGTGGGCCCGATTTTTTCAAGGATATGGATTATTAAATTTTTTTTATTTATTATTATAATAATGAATAAAACTTTTGAATTAAAAGAGTGGAATAATTATTTACTACACTTTAAAGATGAACCTATAAAGATTTTAGAAATAGGTATTGATAATGGAAATGTTTTACAACAATTTATTGATGTATTTTTAGAATCAAATGAAAATTCTAAATATTATGGAATTGATACTTGGGACGAATCAAAAGAAAATGAAAAAATAGTTAATGATATAATAAATAAGTCATCCAGAAAAGATAATATACATTTAATTAAAAAACAATCTATTACCGTTCTACCTGAATTTATTGTTAATAAAATGTCATTTGATGTAATTTACATTAATTCATTATATATTGATAAAAATATATTTTATGCTTCTAATTTAGCAATAAAATTATTAAATATGAACGGTGTCATGATATTTAATGATTATATAACTAAAACAATCGAATCAAATGTGTTTAATCCAAATAGTGTCATTAATTCAATATTAGATATTTTTAAAGACGAAATTGAAATTCTATATATTGGTTATCATGTTATTTTAAAAAAAGTTAATATAAAAAATAATTATTTACACATTAATAATATTGTTAATGAGTTCATCAATATATTAAATAAATTTTGGATTAATAATCAAATAAATGAATATGGAATATTATTAAATATATCAAAACTACCAACTATTAAACCTAAATATGAAGATTCACTAAATATCAAATTAAGAGAATTAAAAGGTATTGAAATTTTTAATAATTTAAAAATAGATCATCTAATGTATAAATATATACCTTTGACAAAAATCAACGATGAAATAAATTATTTTAGAAAACATAATAAAATTACTCATAATATTAATAAGATATATCGTATATCAACCTATAATAAATACGCATTATTTAATTTTATAAGTATAAATAAAAGCACTTATTTAAAAAATAGTAATAGCACTAAAATATTAATTGATTCAGATATTAATAATATAAATCTAAAGAAAACCTATGAATTAATACACTCGGATAGGTATACTGGACAATTAGATATTAATTTTATTAATATATTAGAAGCAATAAATGATAAAAATAATATTAAAACATTATTTGATAAAGTTAAAAAAGATAATATTAAAACAGATAATTTATCAGGAGCTCATTTAATAAAATATGGAGATTTTTCTAAAATGTATAATAACATTCTATTACAAGTCATATTATCTAAATATACATTAAAATTAGAAGGTTCTTATTCAATTATAATTGATACCCGCTATGATTTTGTTAATGATTTATTATTATTATTAAATCATCTTTTTAATAAAGTTAAAATTAATATTGGAGCTAATAAAATTGGAAGGTTTTATATTAGTATTATAGCGTCTGGCTTTTTAGGTATTACTGATGAGTTATTTAATAAAATTTATGATATAATTACAACAACTGATAAAGAAATAATATCACTATTTGATAATCAAGAAATATATATTGATTCAGATTCAATTCAAAATAATGTATTTGATCAAACAAAAAAGATTATTAATTATATTAATAAACATAGTGATATAATTGAACAAAATATAGAAAAAATTAATATATCGATGACTAAGAGAACAATTGATGATATTATTACATATTTACTATAAATTTTTTATTTATTATTTTAATGAATAAAACTTTTGGCTGGAAAGAATGGGATAATCATTTATTACATTTTAGAGGAAAACCTATTAAGATTCTTGAAATTGGAGTCTATAAAGGCGAAGCCATGGAAAAATTTGCTGAAGTATTTTTAGAATCTAATAATGATGCTGAATATTATGGCATTGATACTTGGGAAGGTTCGCCTGAATATGTTGAAATTGATTTTAAAGAAATAGAAAAAGCAGCATTAGGAAGAAAAGAAGCTAGTCCAAGAAAAAATAATATACATTTTATTAAAAAACAATCAGTTATTGCTTTACCAGAATTAGTTATTAAAAATATAATGTTTGATATCATCTTTATTGACGCTTCTCATACAGCTAAGGATGTTTTGTATGATTCTACATTAGCTATTAAATTATTAAATGTTGGAGGAATTATCATATTTGATGACTATCTTTGGCAAAAATTAGAACCTATAATATTTACACCTAAGCCAGCAATTGATTCAATATTAAATATATTTAAAGATGAAATGAATGTTCTATATATGGGATATCAAGTTATAGCTAAAAGAGTTAATTTAAAATTTTTTCCTAAACAAACAGATAAAACAATTATTGATGGATTTATTAGTTTAATTGATAAATATTGGTTTGATAATGATATTAAAGAACAGAATATTTTACTTAATTTAAAAGAATTGCCGGATATCAAACCAGTATATGAAGATTTTGAAAAAATACAAATTAGAGAAATAGAAGGAATTGAGATTTTTCAAAAATTAAATTTAGAGAGATTTATGTATAAATACACTCCGTTAAGAGACGTTCACGAAGAATTAAAAAATAAAACAAAAAATTCTTTAAAAATAAATCATTTAGTTAAGATATTTGCTGTGTCTGAGTTTGATAAGTATACCCTATTTAATACAATAAGTAGTGAAAAAATAAGAGATATTAATATTAGTTATAATAATTCTAAAAGCTCTAATACTCGAACAAAAGTTTATACAGGATCTAATATATCCACGGTAGATACTTTTTATAAAAATCAATCAATTATTTTACATAATAAAGAATTACAAATTAATTTTATTCACGTTAAAGATTTTATTCATAATAAAGAAAATATTAATAATTTATTAGAAAAGGTAAAAAATGATAATATTAAAACAGACGATTTTTCAGGTCATCATATATTTAAATATCTTGATTTATCAAAAATGTATAATAATATTTTATTACAAATCTTACTATTAAAACATAAATTGAATAATACTGGTAATTTTGAATTAATTTTTGAACTAAGATACGATTTTATTAATGATTTATTAATATTATTAAATCATATTTTTGATAAAGTATATTTATATAAAACATCTAATAAAATTGGAAGATTAAGTATCCATATTAAAGGTATTAATTTCTTAGGATTAGATGATACTTTATACAATAAAATTTATGATATAATTATTAATACCAATAAAGAAATTATCTCTATATTTGATTCAAACAATATGTATATTAATTGTGATTCTATGCAGAATAGTATCTTTAATCAAACTAAAAAAATTATTAATACTCTAAATAATAATAATAAATTAATTACTCAAAATATTAACAAGGTTGAATTGAGTTTTATTAAAAGAACTATTAATGATGTAATGACATATCTAATAAAATAATTAAAAATAAAATAATATTTATTTTTAATTTGATCTAACGATTGCGGCTAAATACTTTCGGCTTTTAGCCTCAAATATTTTAATTTGATCTACGATTGCGGCTAAATACCTAAGGCCTTTAGCCTTAGGTATTTAGCCTTGTATTTCATATACTTCTCATAATACCCTCCTTTTTTTCCTGGAAATCCTACTGCTGCACTATAATTAAATAAATCATTCATAATTTTGTATATTTGTTCTTTTGTAATTTGCCCTCCTTCTCTTAATATTATACCTTTATCCGTAAGATTATAAAATAATTTATGTAACTTTTGAAGATCATTTGTTGATAAATTAGGCTTTGCTTTTATTTGATCTAATAATTCAATTGCTTTAGATAATTCAGCATCTATATTACCACCTGCAGGACTAAAATTTGCGGGTCTTATTTCAATAGTTCCTAAAATTCTTTTAAATTCATTCTTATTATCAGCAAATCTACTTGGCGAAATCGTTAATGGTTTAAAACTTTTTTCTAAATTAGCAGAACTCATTGGAGCTGGTGCTGGTCTTAAACGTGCTTCTAATTCAGCATGACTCATTGGTGCTTCTGCTGGTGCCTGTCTTAAACGTGCTTCTAATTCAGCATGACTCAATGGAGCTTCTGATGGTGCCGGTTTTAAACGTGCTTCTAATTCAGCATGACTTATTGGTGCTGGCGCCGGTCTTAAACTTGCTAATAGTTCTGCTCCACTTATTGGAGCTGCTCTTGTATTTGTCCATTTTGTTCTTCCAAAAGTACAATCTATATTTATCAATCCATATAAATGATTTTTTTCCTTACGATAATGTTCATTATAATATGGTATTAAAAACTTTGTTATTACATCAGATGTATATCTAATAGAATGAGGATAAGGATCTCCTCCTGCTGGAGGACTATATTCTTTTAATATTGATGTAATTACTCTTCCTGGATATTTTGTTATAAACCATTCTGGATATGTTGTTGAATTAAATAATTCTTTAAATTTATTTTTTAATGGTATTTCATCTGGAATAAATTGAGCAGATTTTTCATCTTGAACTTCATACATTAATCTCCCTATTAAATATAAATCAATAGTTCTATTTAAATTTATTAAAGACTTTGCAAATTTCTTACCACCTCTTTCTTCAGGATTGTAAGAACTTGGATCATTATTATTATTCATTCCATTCTCATTTAAATAACATGGTTGTTTTTTACCATGATTTTTATTACATGGTGTTCTGCAAGCAATATCTACAAATTTTTGTGAATTATATTCAGCATCAAGATTAATATAACTTAATGCATAATCAATTATTACTGGAATATATTTTGTAAATAAAACATACTCTCTTCCATCAATATTATATGTAATGTTAATTGGTAAAGGTAATGTAATAATCATTACATTATTTAAATGTAAATCTTGATGAGCATATATATCTTTTAGAGAATATAATGCTGCGTATATTTGAAATAAAGATGTAAATAAATTATAATCTAATACTTCTGGATTAGAAAATTCAGGATCTAATAATATATTATTAAAAGTTTTTGAATTATATAAATATTCAATCATAAGACCATTATTTAAATTAAATTTACAACCATTTTCAATTAATTTAGAATTATTAAAATTAAATGTTTCATATGTTTGTATATTATTTAATTCAATATCATTGTGTCTTCCAGGGTGATATGGCTCAACTGCTAAGTTAATTCCAACGGTATAAGCAAAATTTGGTAAATATTGTTTTATTATATTAATACTTCTTCCTACATAAAACTCATATATTAAGTTTGAATATATCAAATCAGGTCGATAATTAGTTGTATTTATTACTTTATGTATTAAATTAAATGTAGAAGCATCTTTTTGATAATTTAATTTAAAAACAAATGAAATAAATGCTCTATTAATTAATTCATTATTAATATAATATTCTTTAGTAGTAAAATGCTTATACTTATCTAATATAGTTTGACCCGTTGTGTTATAATTTATAAAAAAATCCAAATTATCTGTCATTACTTATATATTATAATAGATTATATATTTAAAATGATTTAAAAAAATTATTTACGAATATAATCTACTTGAATCATATCTCAAAATATCCTTAAAACTAAATTCATAATTATTTAATACATCTTTAGGTAGTGTTATATCATTTAAAATACTTAAATATATATCTTTTTTTTCATGTGACCTTAAATAATAGCCAAATATATGATATAATGTTCCTTCATTAGGTATGTATTTATTTTTTAAATTCAAATCTAATTTGTTATCTAATACCATATT
>Ga0214921_10002980_pt1 | contig 26680 bp, 23 predicted proteins | sample LL1505_MetaG_FD_177992 | JGI IMG/M metagenome (GOLD analysis project Ga0214921, IMG submission 177992) | Freshwater microbial communities from Lake Lanier, Atlanta, Georgia, United States - LL-1505 | ecosystem: Environmental > Aquatic > Freshwater > Lake | place: USA: Georgia | collected... | reverse complement strand
GTCATTAGAAATTTAATATTAAACTACTTAAGAGCGACTTTTGATTTATTGTGATTGACCTGGCAAATTGCCGATTTGGCCGGATTATGCATTTTGGTTGATTTAGCCCTTAAAATAGTTGGATTATTAAAAAAACACAAATTGTGACCAATCCTACCGCAACTTCGAAAGTACTTCCTGTCATTTTATGCGGCGGCTCTGGTACTCGCCTATGGCCCCTATCACGCTCTGGATTTCCCAAGCAGTTTTTGGTGCTCGCTGGAAATAATTTGCAACAAAGTTTATTTCAGCAGACCATTGAGCGCGCTCAAGGTGCGGTTAAATCTCATGGAATTCACGCACCAATCTTGATTGTGACCAATGAAGAGCATCGGTTTTTGGCGCTTGATCAACTGCGTGAATTAAAAGATATACAGGCAACTTTATTATTAGAGCCCTCAGGACGTAATACCGCACCGGCGCTTACTTTGGCCGCCCTTTTTGCCCAAGACCATGGCGATGATCCAATCCTGCTCATTATGCCTGCTGATCAAACGATTCAAAATCAGCCTGCCTTTGAAAAAGCCATGCAATCTGCTCTTCAGATTGCGGAAACGGGTGTGATTGCTATTTTAGGTATTGCCCCAAGCGCACCAGAAACCGGCTACGGTTACATTAAGGCCCAAGCCCAAGGAGCTCAAAGTAGTTACGGTATGGTTGTGGAGCGTTTTGTCGAGAAGCCCGATCTGGCGACTGCAAAACAATACCTAGAAGAGGGAGGCTATTATTGGAACGGCGGCATGTTTGTGCTCAAGACCAGTGTTTGGCTTGCTGCCCTAAAGGAGTTTCGCCCAGATATTTTGCAAGCAACAACCATGGCATGGCAAGGTAAATCACGCGATACAAGTGGTGATGCCGTTTTTATCCGCCCTGATAAGGAGTTGTTTAATGCCATACCCGACGAATCGATTGATCATGCGGTGGTTGAACAATGCCCAGGTAGTCAGTTCCCAGTAGAGATGGTTGAGCTCGATGCCAGTTGGAATGACTTGGGTGCCTGGGACGCAGTCTGGCAGGTGGGTCATCCCGATGCAAATGGGAATGTTACGCGTGGTGATACTGTATTGCAGCAAACCTCGAACTCACTCGTGTACTCGAGTAATCGCTTGGTGAGCGTGGTCGGGGTCAAGGATCTTGTCATTGTGGAGACTGCCGACGCAATTTTAGTCGCTGATCGAAACAATAGCCAAGAGGTCAAAGCGATTGTAAAAAGGTTAGAGCAAGAGAGTCGCGAGGAGAAAAACCTCCATCGTAAAGTCAACCGACCTTGGGGTTGGTATGACAGCGTGGATGCGGGTGAGCGATTTAAGGTCAAACGCATTCAGGTGAAGCCTGGCGCAAGTCTTTCCTTGCAAATGCATCACCACCGTGCCGAGCATTGGATCGTAGTGAAGGGGATTGCAGAGATCACCAATGGCGATCAAGTAATTACTTTGTATGAAAATCAGAGTACCTATATCCCGCAAGGACAAACCCATCGGTTGGCAAACCCCGGTCGAGAGCCTCTGGAAATAATTGAGGTGCAATCGGGTTCCTACTTGGGTGAAGATGATATCGTTCGTTTTGATGATACTTATGGGCGAAAATAGCCCCTTACCTAGTTAATTGAGATAAAAGCAAAGACATGAGTAACAACACGCAAAAGGTTGCACTAATTACTGGGATTACAGGCCAGGATGGATCGTATTTAGCTGAATTTTTGTTGGGAAAAGGCTATGTGGTGCATGGCATTAAACGGCGTGCATCCTTGTTTAATACGGAGCGAATTGATCATTTGTATCAAGATCCGCACGTCAATCATCGCGATTTAATTTTGCACTACGGCGATTTAACGGACACTAGCAATTTAGTGAGAATTATTCAGCAGTGCCAACCTGATGAGATCTACAACCTTGGTGCTCAAAGCCATGTAGCAGTCTCTTTTGAGTCACCCGAATACACGGCCGATGTGGATGCCATTGGAGCCCTCAGAATTTTGGAGGCAATTCGAATTTTAGGTCTTGAGAAAAAAACGCGTTTTTATCAAGCCTCCACTTCTGAGCTTTACGGTTTAGTTCAAGAGATTCCACAAAAAGAGACAACACCGTTTTATCCCAGGAGTCCCTATGCCGTGGCGAAACTCTATGCCTATTGGATTACGGTGAACTACAGGGAGGCCTATGGTATCTTCGCCTGCAACGGTATCCTCTTTAATCATGAATCTAAGCGACGTGGCGAGACTTTTGTGACCCGTAAGATTACCCGTGGTCTGGCCAATGTCGCTCAAGGTCTTGAGAAATGTATATATATGGGCAACATTGATGCATTACGTGATTGGGGGCATGCAAAAGACTATGTGCGAATGCAATGGCTTATGCTCCAACAAGAGAAGCCAGAAGATTTTGTGATTGCAACTGGTTTGCAATATAGCGTTCGTGAGTTTATGGAGAAAGCTGCGAAGCGCTTGGGCATTGCATTAAAATTTGTAGGCGAAGGATTGGATGAAGAAGCGATTGTAAGTTCCATAGTGGGAGATAAAGCCCCAGCTTTAAATGTTGGAGATATCATTATGCAAATTGATCCAAAATATTATCGGCCCAACGAAGTTGAAACACTATTGGGTGATCCCAGCAATGCTAGAGAAAAACTTGGTTGGAAACCAGAAATAAAACTAGAAAAGTTAATAGATGAAATGATAGAGAATGATCTAGAACAAGCCAAAAAACATGCGCTACTGAAGGAATATGGTTACCCAGTGATAAAAACTAGAGAAGATTAGCTAATTCTCTTAATTAGAACTTATAATTAATAATATTAAAAATATTAAAAATATTAAATTTAATTAAGAAAATTAATTTCACCAAAAATATATTTTTAATACTGGCACATACTTTAAAATAATAATTTAATTCAATTGTGCTATAAAAACTATATTATGTTTTGTTTATTCATTATAGATGTCGCACCTCTTAAAATTAAATAAATTTAACTTAATTAGAATTAAAGTAAACCATTATTACAAAATATTTTATGAAAATGAACAATTCGGATACTGGGAATAAAGTAATTGTGGTTGATTTGGATGGAACCTTAATTAACTCAGATTTATTACATGAATCTATGTCAAAATTTTTGTTAAAAAATCCGTTTTCAATAATCTATATTTTTTTTTGGATCTTAAGAGGGCGTGCATACCTTAAAAATAGAATAGCAGAAATAATTGACATTGATATTTCTGTGCTACCTTATAATCAACTTACGATAGATTGGATTAGACAAAAAAAAAATTCAGGACATAAGGTAATCTTGGCGACAGGATCAAATGAGAAATATGCTCAACAAATATCTGACCACCTAAACTTCTTTGATGAAGTTTTAGCTAGTAATTCCAAAAAAAATTTTACTTCTTTTGAAAAAGCAAAATTACTTAATGACAGGTTTGGAAAGTTTGGATACGAATATTTAGGAAATTCTAAAGCCGATATAGCAGTATGGATGTCAGCGGCAAAAGCTCACGCAATCAATTATTCGAAGGACACCGGAAAATTTCTTCAGTCTTTCAGTAGATGTGGTGACTTAATTGAAAAAAATAAAAATTTACTAGAAAAATATGAAGGTTATTTAAAATTATTGAGGCCAATTCAATGGTTAAAAAATGTATTAATATTTATACCGCTAATAGCCTCACATCAGTTCTTAGATAGCAGTAATCTTTTTTCATGTTTAGTCGCTTTTATAATATTTAGTTTAGCAGCTTCATCAATTTATATAATAAATGATTTAGTTGATATTGAAAATGATAGACACCATCGGATAAAGTATCTAAGGCCATTAGCCTCAGGTTCGGTAAGTGTAGTTAAGGCTTGGATAATTTGGCCTTGTTTAATGAGCTTTGCGATAGGCTATTCATTTTATTTCATGAAAACATCCTTTTTTATTATTATATCTTTTTATTGCCTGATAAGTATTGCCTATTCAATTTGGCTAAAAAAATATGTTATTTTAGACATTTTGGCCTTAGCAAGTCTTTATACAATACGGGTTATAGCGGGTTCTTTCGTGGTTAACGTGCCACTCTCATTTTGGCTAATAGCTTTCTCAGTTTTTATTTTTACAAGCCTTGCATTAGTAAAAAGATATAACGAAATTCTTCTTATAAAAAAAATAAATAATGAGACTCCAATTAAAGGGAGGGGATATTTGGGAATTGATCTTCATTTAATTTCACAAATGGGGATTTGTTCGGCATATATATCTGTTTTAGTTTTAGCTTTATATATTCAAGATCCAAAAACAATATCAATGTACACATCGCCATGGATTATTTGGTTTACTTGCCCGCTTTTGCTTTTTTGGTTATCGCGCATATGGCTTCTTTCACATCGCAGTCAATTAAATGAGGACCCCATTCTTTTTGCAGCTAAAGATATAGTTAGCTGGACAGTTGCTGTTTTATTTTTAATTACCTTATTAGTAGCAAGAATTTATTAAAAATAGTAAAAAAATATAACCTAATGAGCATGTAATGATTAAAACTATTTCTGGATGGGGTTTGTATCCAAAACAAAAGTCGATTGTTAAAACCCCAATAAATAATGATCAGATAAAAGATTTTACGGTTAATACGCGTGAACTAATATTGCCAAGAGCTATGGGCAGAAGTTATGGAGATAGCAGTCTTTCAGAACATGTAATACAAATGAATAAATTTCGGTATTTTATAAATTTTGATCAAAATACAGGGTTATTGGAGTGTGATTCTGGGGTCACCATAGAGCAGATTGTTAAATATTTTTTAATACGCGGGTGGTTTCTTTCAGTGACACCTGGCACACAGTATGTTTCGATTGGCGGCGCTATAGCCTCTGATGTCCATGGAAAGAATCATCATGTTAGCGGATCTTTTTCTAATTATTTATTGGATATAAAAATACTTTTGGGTGATGGGCAAATAGTTAATGCATCCCGAGACGAAAATAATGATTTATTTTTCGCAACTTGTGGTGGTATGGGTTTAACGGGAATAATATTATCAGCTAGGTTCTATTTGAAACGAATTTCCTCATCGTTAATATCACAAACGACATTAAAAGCTAAAAATTTGGATGAAGCACTTGAGTTGTTTGAAGAAAATATTCTTTCACACTATTCAGTAGCTTGGTTAGATTGCATGGCGACAGGAGAAAGTCTCGGGAGATCTCTAATAATTTTGGGAGAACATGCGACAAATGGTGATTTGTACGAAAAAAAATCAAAAATAATTTCAATTCCAATCACAATGCCAATATCGCCCATCAATAATATAACAATGAGAATTTTTAATGAATTGCACTATCAAAAGCAATTTCGCCTAACAGATAAAAGAGTAGTGTCGCTACAAAACTTTTTTTATCCTCTAGACAAGATAAAGAATTGGAATAGGCTATATGGAACAAGAGGCTTTGTACAGTATCAGTGCGTTATCCCAAAATTTTATGGCAGAAAGGGAATAAAGAAAATCTTAGAAATAGTATCAAATTCCGGACAAGGTTCTTTCTTAACAGTGCTAAAAGTTTTAGGACCAGAAAATGAAAATTATCTTTCATTCCCGATGGAGGGGTATACCCTTGCATTAGATTTTACCTGGAATATACAAGTTCAAAAACTTCTTGATAATTTAGATAAGGTAGTGTCACATTTTGGAGGAAGATTGTATTTAGCTAAAGATTCTAGAATGTCACATAACTTTTTTAAAGAGGGATATAAAAGATTAGATCAATTTGAAAAAGTGAGAGAAAAATATAATGCCGTAAATAAATTTGAATCAATTCAATCAAGAAGATTAAAAATAAAATGAGACATATAGTTGTAATTGGTGCCACATCTGCAATAGCAAGTGCTTGTATAGAAATATGGGCAAATCAAATGCCAACTAAATTTTCTTTGATAGCCCGTGACAGCAATAAGCTTCAAAGAATGTCCAAAGATTTTATCATTCGATTTCCATTAATTGAAATAAGCCAGTACACTCTTGATTTTTTGAACGTAGAAGAAGTGTCTTCGTTAATCCATAAAATATCAAAAGTAGTACCGATCGAAATTGCACTTTTAGCACAAGGATATCTGCCTGAGCAAGTAGATTGCGAAAGTGATATTGAGTTATGTAAAAAAACAATAAATATAAATGCAATTTCTCCCGTATTGTTTTTAGAAGCACTAGCTCAGATAATGGAAAATCAAAAATTTGGAACATTAGCGGTAATTGGATCAGTAGCAGGGGATAGGGGAAGAAAATCAAATTATGTTTATGGAGCAAGTAAGGCATTAATTGCTGCATACATGGGCGGTTTATCACATAGATTTAGTAAATCTAAAATTAATATAATTCTTATAAAACCTGGACCAGTTGAAACCCCAATGACAGAAAGATATAGAAGGAGCGGATTAGCAATGGCTTCACCAAAAAAAGTAGCTAAAGATATAACAAAAGGCATTTCAATCGGAAATAATATTATCTATACCCCAGGAAAGTGGCGTTGGGTGATGCTATTAATAGTTCATCTACCAAAATTTATATTTAATAGGATGAGAATTTAGTGGATACTAAAAATAAAATCATCACTAAATGAAGAAAAGTAAAATTAAAAAAAATATTTATATATAAATAAAATTTGAAAAAAGGTAAGAGAAAAGTGATAAATATTTATATAGCTGGACACAATGGAATGGTTGGATCAGCCATTGTTCGACAATTTAAAGGTAAATCAGTAAATTTAATTACAAAGAATAGAAAAGATTTAAATCTTCTTGATCAAATTAACGTAAGTAAATTTTTTAAAGACAACCTAATAGACCATGTATATTTATGTGCAGCAAAAGTTGGCGGGATCTATGCAAATATAAAATATCCTGCAGATTTTATTTATCAAAATTTAGTAATACAGAATAATATAATTCATTCAGCATATGCATCTGGAGTTAAAAAGTTGCTTTTTCTAGGATCAAGCTGTATTTACCCAAAAAATTACCAAAGAAAAATTAAAGAGAAAGATCTTCTTAGTGCTCCAATTGATTCAACTAATGAATATTATGCAATCGCAAAAATTGCAGGATTAAAAATGTGCGAAGCATACAGAAAGCAGTATGGATTTGATGCCCGTGCAATAATGCCGTCAAATTTGTACGGTATTAATGACAATTATTCGTATCCAAATAATCACATTGTTCCAGCATTAGTACAAAAGTTATATCATGCAAAAGCAAATAACTATGACAGTGTTGAAATTTGGGGCACAGGCATTGCAAAAAGGGAGCTATTATATGCTGATGATTTAGCTAGAGCTGCATTATTAATTATGAATCTTCCTATTAAAAAATACTCAAAATTAACCGAAAAAGACGGTAACTTCGTGAATGTAGCTCCGAAAAAAGATATAAGTATTAAAAATATTGCAAATGAAATAAAGAAGGCTGTAGGATATCAAGGAAAATTAATTTTTAATATGGATTCTTCAATGGATGGTGTAAAAAGAAAAAAACTTTGCACTTTAAAAATAGAGTCAATAGGTTGGAAACAATTGACTGATCTAGAGGCAGGTTTAAAAAACACAGTGAATGATTATATAAGAAAAATTACTGATAAAGCTTGAGTAAATGAAAAATACTAAAATAAATATAAGATTAAGTAAAAAAAATTGGACGATTAAATGTGTGGGATAGCTGGATTAATTGGAATATTTGAAAACCCAAAAAAATTAGTAACTGAGATTACGGATAAATTAAAACACAGAGGTCCAGATGATGGCGGATACTATTTTGATGAAGACGAACATGTATATTTAGGACACAGAAGGTTAAGTATTTTAGACTTATCTAAAGCTGGGCATCAACCAATGGAGTTTATGTCTAATATACTAGTTTTTAACGGCGAAATATATAATCATGAAGAATTGCGCAAAGAGTTATCATTAAAGGGTTATGATTTTAAATCAAACACGGATACTGAAGTTTTATTAAAAGGTTATGATTGTTGGGGATTTCCAGAACTGTTAGATAAAATTTTGGGAATGTATGCATTTGCAATTTATGATAAAAAGAACAAAAAAATTTATCTTGCTAGAGATCGGTATGGTGAAAAACCTTTATATTATCAGACTTATGATAGAAAATTAATATTTTGCTCAGAATTTAATCCAATTGTATGCGTAACAACAAATAAAATTGTTAATTTAAATTCTGTCACAGAATATTTTCAATTTGGATATGTACCAGCCCCAAATACACTAGTCGATAATATATTTAAGTTATTACCGGGACATTATGTAGAATTTTCATGCGTAGATAAGAGAATTAGTGCGCAAATTAAATATTTAAAAAACAAAGATGATACAAAAAAATTGATATCGAAAAATGAAAAAATAACTACTATAGATAAGTTATTAAATCATTCAGTTAATCTCGAGCTAAAAACAGATGTATCAACCGGTATTTTTCTAAGTGGCGGTCTTGATAGTAGCTTAATTGCTTACTACGCAAAAAAAAATTCTCCGTTATTGATTAAGTCTTTTGGAGCAAGTTTTGAAGATCCATCATTTAATGAGGGCGAGTATGCCGAGAAAGTAGCAAAACACCTTGGAATTCAACATAAAAATATTCATATTAGCAATGAAGAAATAGTTAAAGTAATTGAAGAGGATTTAACAGTAATTATCGATGAGCCTATGTCTGATATGTCGTTAATACCGACATATATCCTATGTAAAAATACTGTTAAGGACATAAAGGTAATATTGGGTGGTGATGGAGCTGATGAATTATTTTTGGGTTATCCCACTCATCTTGCAAATACAATTGCATCTTTTTATAGATATGTACCAAAATTTGTTACAAACTTTTTTCTTTATATGTTGTATAAGTTGCCAGCCAGCACTTCAGACTTTAGTTTGGATTTTAAGTTAAAAAAGTTTTTAACTTCTGTATATGACAGTCAATTAAGAAGACATATTAATTGGCAGTCTCATATCTCAATCCATCAAGTCAAAAAAATATTTCCAACAATAAATGAGTTTAACTGGGAAAAATGGGAAAAAAATTATACAAATAAAATAAATAACTTTGACATAGATCAGTATTTAGCTAATAATATACTGATGAAAGTTGATCGAGCTTCTATGATCAATTCATTGGAAGTAAGGTCACCATATCTCTTCCCTTTATTTTTTGAATTTGTATATAAAATTCCCGTAAAAGATAAATATAAAATTTATATAACTAAATTTATTTTAAAAAAATTAGCAATAAGGTTTCTACCAAAAGAAATTGTTTACAGAAAGAAACATGGTTTTGGTTCCCCCATAGGTAAATTATTAAAAAATGAATTATTAGAATTTTCGTATAAGAAGATATTAAAAAATATTACAAAATTAAATATTAAATTAAATGAAATTGAATTAAAAAATATTTTTTTATTGCATAAAACCGGAAAAGCAGATATGAAAAAAGAAATATGGTCTCTTTTGATATTGTCATTATGGCTAGAGAAAAACTTATGACAATAATTTCTTTTATAGTTCCAACCTATAATTCAGAGAGGACTATTGATGTATGCCTTAAAAGTATAAGAAATCAACAATTTGATCAAAATGAAATTGAAATTGTGTTAGTTGATGGTGGTTCAATTGATAAAACTTTAGAAATATCAAATAACTATAATGTAAATATTTTAAAAAATCTCAAAAAGGACCATCCTGTAGGAAGACCTTTGGGTATAAGAAAATCAAAGGGTATATTTGTTTGTTTGTTAGACTCAGATAACATTTTAGTTTCTAACGATTGGCTTAAAAAGATGATGATACCATTCAGTAATAAAAATGTAATAGCAGCAGAGCCTTTAAATTATGAATATCAAAACGATGATAACCTAATTACTAAATACTGTTCGTTAATTGGTGGAGATGATCCAATAATTGTCCAACTGGGTTTTAGTGATAAGTATTCACATTTAATTGATAATTGGACATTGGTACCAAGATTTGAAAAAAAACATAACGGATGGATAGAGGTAAATTTTAAAAATAGTCAAAATATTCCAAGTATTGGAGCAAATGGAACTATTGTCAAAAGAGATTACCTAGAGTCTATTAATATTGATCCCTTCTATCACATAGATGTTTGTCAAAAGCTAATCACAAATAACAAATTGCGTTCATGGGCAAAAGTAAACATAGGGATCCGCCACTTACATAGCGATACTTTAAGTAAATTTATTAAAAAAAAACAGAGAAGATTAGCCCGACGAGTAAATGAAGCAGATATAGGTTACATATATCCAATAAAAAAAACTTCTGTTTTAATTATTATTTTGAAATCTATTCTGATTGTCCCTATATTGATTGATTCTTTTTATGGTTACAAAAAAGCAAAAAGCCTAGTTTGGATTATTCATCCACTACTGCACTACATAACATTATTTTTATATATTTATTACGGAAGTGTTAAATTATTTTATAAATCAAAAAAAATGAAAAGTTATGAAAATGTCTAGAGATAAAAATGTAATTGAGATCGTTAATTTTTTTGGATATAGCATAGAGGACTATAACAATAATGAAAAAGTTATCCTTAAAGAGTTGTGCGAATATAGAGATTATCTTACAAAAAACATAAGTAAAAATATTAATTTAGTAGATCAGGAAATTTATAAAACATGGATAAGATCAAATATTAGATATTCAAAATTAAGTGTCAAATTAATAAAAATGTTTGTTAAAAGAATATCTGATAGTGAGTCAAAATTAAAAAAATTTTACACAACTCTTCCATATGTATTAATCCATTTTCCAGAAGATTCCTTAGAAGTTGGAACAATACATTCTGATAACTATAGGTTTGAGGAAATGTATACTTGTTGGACCCCAATTAATACAAATATAACTCAATACAGCCCGATAAGCATCTTTATAAAAACAAATAATTATTTAACATTTATATCTGCAACTTTGCTTTTAAAATTAATCAAAAATACAAAATTACAAAAATTCTTATTAAATATTTTTGGAAAAAAAGAAAAAGAATTAATTGCAATACCTGGTAAGTATTATATTTGGGACGGAAAAACATTGCACATTGGTAATCTAAATACTTCAAATCAGATACACACAGCAATGACATATCGAATTACAAAAAATAAGAACCCTTACGAACCAAGTGTGAGAATTGATAGAATAAATGATCTAAATGAAATTGATTTTTTTAATGAGAAAGAATTTCTCAATTTATTATTTCAAATTCATAAAAAATATCAAGATTCTATTATAGTGTTAACCAATAATATCTCTTGTATTGAGCTTATTAACAAAATAAGTAAGGAATATAAAGATTTAAATGAGGAAATAAAAAAAAGGCTTTCGTTTGCTTTTTCGTTGCTGGGTCAGCGCTTAGACAAAATAGATAAAAATTATTCACTGGTTTTACATTGTCTATCGTTAGCATTTGGCTCCGAAAATATGAATTCAAAAAGGGTGCTAGATAAAAATTTTAAATGAAAAAAATTAATATTATTATTCCGATATATAACGAGTCGTTATCAATTCTAAAATTATTAGATACTATTGATATTATCGTTTGTGAAAATCCTGATTATGATTTTCAAATTACTGTTGTTGATGATGGAAGTAATGATATTAATTCTACAATACTTAATAAAATAACACAAAGAAAAGTTAAAACAATAGTTATAAAATTTTTTAGAAATTTTGGAAAAGACGCTGCGATAATTGCAGGTATTAAACATTCGAATAATTTTGATGCTGTAATTGTTATGGATGGTGATTCTCAGCATCCACCTAAATATATTCCAAAATTAATAGAAAAGTGGAATGATGGATCAAATCATGTCGTTGCAGTTAGAACAATAAATAATGATAAATTATTAATCAATATTATATTAAGCAAGATTTTTTATAGATTAGCAAATAAAGCCTTAAAAATTAATATTGAATTTAATAATACAGATTTTAGATTGATTAGTTCAAAAATAATAAAAATAATTAATTCAATTAATGATAAATTTGTAGTATTTAGGGTACTATTGGATTGGATAGACCCAAATAAATCTTATATTTATTTTGAGGCAGACAGGAGAGAGTTTGGAGAAACTAAATTTAATTTGAGTAAATTATTTTCTTTGGCAAATTCAATAATAATCTATGGTTCTTTTACTCCATTAAAACTAACTGCATTATTAGGTATTTTTACTACGATAATAAGTTTAATCATTGTTTTTATTCAATTATTTTTATATATAATTTATGATATAATTTTTGTTAGTCCTATATTTTTAGCCATAACATATTCTTCTTTTTTATGTGGCGTTTTGCTTACGGCATTAGGTCTATTGGCGGGTTATATAAAAATGATTGCAATAGAAACGAGGAAAAGACCAATTTATATAATTGAAGACATCTTTGAATGACAGCTTTATATAAAGTTATTTCTCAAGGATATATACTATCATTCTTAAATATTATAAATGGAGTTGCACTTTACATTTATCACGTATATTTAGGTGAAAATATTGATTTAAGTGATTTTAGTCTATTGGTTGTTATCTTGTCACTATATTCAATATTCATTTCTCCTTTTGAATGCATAGAAAAAATAACATCTACATATGTAATTAAATTAAATAATGGATTATCCCATTTAAACGATTTTAAATTAATAATTGGTAAGATAATTTTATTAATATTAATATATACATTTGTATTATATTGTATATCTGGTATTGTATTTAGTGTAACCAATTTAAATCGAGAAAATTATCTTTATCTCATATCAATATCATTTACAGCTATATTATCAATAATCTTTTACGGAATTTTTCAGGGTATTGAAAAGTATTATTTATATTCCTCAATTAAAATTTTAAGTGCAGTATTAAGAATAGCATTTGTTTGGATCGTAATCGAAATTTACAAAAATAATAATATCAATATAATATTATTATCTTTATTAACATCAAATGTAATCATATTATTTATATTAATTATCGCCTTGAAAATAAATTTAAATTTATTAAATATTAATAAACTTACTTTAATAAGTAGCAAAAATTTAAAAATTTTACCTTTAATAATTATTCCAGTAATAAATACAATCTACATTCAATCTGATAATATTATTATTAATAAAAACTTTGATACGATAACTGCAAGTAATTTTGCTGTTTCGTCAACTCTTTCAAAAGGTATAGTTTATTTAACAGCTGGATTTTCTCTAATAATATATCCATATTTTCTAAGAAATTTTGTTAGAAATATCCCATCTCATTTTGTACTATATAAGCTTTTAATTTTTAATTTTGTTATTCTTTTGGTTTGTTCATCACTAATATTTATTTTTGCTGATGTGTTTATTCAAACTTTGTTTTCTAAAAATAATTATATTATGAGTTCATCTTTTTTACAGTATTATCCATTAACTTTTATTCCATTTTCATTAATGACTTTGTGTGAAAATTATTTAGTAGCAGAAGCTAAATATAAATTCGTTAAATACTATATTATTCTTTTAATCTTTCAAATATTTATTTCTTACAACTTTATTACATCTATTTCAATTTTCATGGCCTGGAATTTTATTATTGGAACAATACTTTTTTTTATACTATTATTGGAGATTAGAAGTGATAAGTTGTCAAGTTTATAGCCTTGTTTTCTTTACCAAAAATACCTTCAAGTTATCACTTGAAAGAAATGACATTAAATTCAAGTCTGGACAATGCTTTAGTCTTGGAATCCCAAGTCTTGGCATTAATAGGGAATATTCAATTTATTCTGGTGAAACAGATAGCTCACTTGAATTCTTAATACGGATCGTTGATGGTGGAATTATTAGTAATGCATTAAGTAAACTTCAAGTGGGCGACTTAGTAGAAATTAATGGGCCGTTTGGAGACTTTACAATTAAAGAAAAAAATCTTCATAAAACTCATTTATTCGTAGCAAGCGGAACAGGTATTGCACCTTTTCGCTCATTTGTAAGGTCATTCCCTGAATTGAATTATAAAATTCTTCATGGTGTAAGGTTTGAAAATGAGCTTTATGACAAAGATAACTATGATGATCACATAGCATGTATTTCACAACCGGAAGATTCAAAAAAAGGGTTAAGAGTTACAGATCAATTAAATAAATTTGATATTGAGTTCGATGTAATTTACATATGTGGTAATCAACATGTGATATACGATGCTCAGGAAATAATTTATAATAAATATTCACAAACTCCTTTAATTTATACTGAATCTTTTTTTTAAAATGAAAATATCAATATCCTATCCCCCGATAGTAAACAAATATGGCCAAAAGGCAATGGTTTCTCAGAACAGAAATGTTCAATATTTTAAAAAACCTACTTATTTGCTTCCAGTTGTGCATGCTCAGGCAGCAACTCTTTTGAAGGAAAATGGTTATCAAGTTATATGGGATGATGGAAATGCTCAATTAAAATCTTTTAAAAAGTGGTTTGATGATTTGATTTTAAATAAACCTGATATTGTAGTTTTTGAATCAACAACACCAGTTATGAAATTTTATTGGAATCTTATTGATGATCTAAAGGAGAAATTACCATCCACAATCATTGTGTTGAGTGGTTATCATTCTATGAGAATGCCAGAAGAGTCTTTGACCTCGTCAAATGTTGACATCGTATTGCTTAGTAGCAATATTGATTTTGTTTTATTAAGATTAGTTAACTTTATATCTAAAAATTCAAATTGGCGCATGACATGTAATGTTGAAGGTCTTTCTATACGCGTCAGAGACAACTTATTAAGATCTACAGGTTTATTTAGACAAGTAGAGCCATTAGATAAGTCATCACTAATCGATAGAGATTTGGTTCAATGGAATAAGTATGCTTATGAAAATGGTAACTTTTTACAAACACCTGGTACGTATGCATCAAGTGTAATTAGAGATTGTATGTTCGGAAAGTGTACATTTTGTAGATATAATGGACCTGATTTAACTTTTTCAAAAATGTCTATAATTAAAAGCGTAGATGAATATGAATCTCTAATTAATAAATATGGAGTAAGGGAAATATTTGATGATTCTGGTGTTTGGTATCGTGGTAAAGATGCAAAAGATTTTGCTATAGAGATAATTAAAAGAGGCTTACATAAAAAGAATTGCTACTTTGGATTTAATACTCGTTTTGAATATTTAGACGAAGAAACAATAAAGCTTTTAGCTAAAGCAAATTTTAGATTTGTTTTGCTAGGATATGAAGCTGCTGATGATGACACTCTACAAAAGCTAAATAAGGGTTATCAACTCCAGCATGTTAACAAATGTCTTAGTTTATTAAAAAAATATGGTTTACATCCACATCTAACAATAATGGTTGGGTATCACTGGCAAACAAAAGAACAGCTTGATAAAACAGTATTAGAAGTTAAGAGACTAATGTACTCTGGATTAGCAAGAACGCTTCAAGTGACACTTTGTACACCCTTAGATTACACACCGTACCATAACGAAGTAATAGAAAAAAAATTATTGTTAACCGATGACTATAACGACTTTGATATGAGTAAGTTGATTGTCAAAACACCATTACCTCATCAGGATTATTATGATGCTGTAAAAAAATTATACGGAATTGCATACAACCCTCGTTTTATAATGAGACAGGTCCTATTTTTATTAAGTTTTAGAAAAAGGGATTGGCAGTTTATCTTTACTTACGGAGTAAGAGCTATAAGAAGGGTAAATCAACATGTATATAATCTAACTAAAAATGCATAATATTAAATATACAATTATTGTTCCTGTAAAAGAATTAAATAATTATATATATGAACAAATTAATGTTTTTGAGAAATTTAAAAGAAGAGATTTTGAAGTTTTAATAATTGAGAATAATCTTTCTAACAAAAAATTTGAATGTAATTTTTTTTTAAAAATAATTGAATCCGGAAAGGTTAGCCCAGCTTTTAAAAGAGATCTTGGCGCAAGAAATGCAAGAGGTGACTACCTTGTTTTTTTTGATGACGATTCTTATCCAAGTTCTACGTATTTCGATTGTTTGGATAATTTAGTTCATAATAATTTAAACATAATTGGTGGTCCAGCAATAACACCATTAAATGTCTCAATAAAAGAAAGAATTTCTGGAGCTGTGTATTCGAACGAAATATTTGATAATATCGTCATGAGATACATCAAATTAAACGTCAAGGAAAATTTAATAGATGATTGGCCATCAGTAAACTTAGTTGTTAAAAAAGATATATATAACGAAGTCGGTGGTTTTAATACTAATTTATGGCCGGGTGAAGATGCTGAATTTTGTAACAAAATAGTTTATAAATATGGTTATCAAATTAATTACTCAAAAGACCTATATTGCTATCATCACAGGAGAAAAACATTAATTGGCCATTTTAAGCAAATATGTTCTTACGGACTGCATCGAGGATTTCTAGCAAAAAAAAATAAAACTAACTCAAAAAAAATTCTTTATTTTGGGCCATCCATTTTCATATTAATTTGGTTATTTTCGTTTTTATCTATATTTAATAAACTATTTTTACCAGCAGTATTAATATTAATTATTTATATTTTAATTTATTTTTATTCATTCTTTATTAAAAGAAGAAATGAGACAATCTTTGTAAGAATAATTTCACTTCCATTTTTATTTATAGGACATTTTTTTTATGGATTATATTTTCTTAAAGGGTGGAATACAAAAAACCTTAAAAGTAAATTACGATGAATGATATTGCAATATTAGTTTTGACTAGTGAAAAATATGAGGATTTGATACCTGGTTTTTTAATTTGCTTTTTTAAAAATATTAAAGTTAAATTTAAATTATATTTACAAATATATAATTTAAAAATATTTGATTCAAGAATAACTAATATTTATATAAAAACTAATAATTGGTCAGATTCACTAATTATGTCACTTGATCATATTGAAGAAAAATACGTTCTAATAATACTTGAGGATATTTATATAGTAAATTTTGATCAAGATATTTTTTTTGAATGTTTTCAAAATTTACAAAGAAATAATGGTGATTTTTTGAACATATTAGGATATCCAACAGGAAATGATATAGGTCAAAGTATAGATAAAGTAAATAGCAAAACACCCTATTCAATTACTGCAATTGGTGTATGGAAAAAAGATTCCTTAAAGAATATATTAAAGACGGGTGAAAATCCATGGAAATTTGAAATTTTAGGATCTAAGCGTGCATTGAAAAAAAATTTATTGTTATACGTAACAAAAAAGAATTTATTAGAACATAAAAATATGGTTGAAAAAGGGAAGTGGGTAAAAAATAACCTAATATGGGGCTTACAAAAAAAATTAATCTCTACATCGAATGTCCGCAAAATAAACAGCGCTTTAATAAGAAAAATAAAAATTTATATTTTTGAATTTTTAATAAAAATCCCATTTAACAAGTATATTTTTCTATTAATTTATAAATTAAGAAAATAATATTATGCTTATTAGTTTTACCATATCTGCATTTATTTATATAACATTAATGTTATATTTAGGTTTGATAAATATTTTTAATTATAAATATGCACCACATGATTCATCATATCCATTTAATGATAATTTATTATATTTATATTCTGGTAACAGATGGGGTCTCTTTAATCCAGCAGAAGGTTTAGTAAATAATACCGTTAATTATTTAGTACATATACCTGATATCTTTTTTATCAAAACTTTTTTAAACACTTTAAGTTATACAAATATACAAAATTTACATACAATTTCAATTATTTTAATTGGATATTCACTTACATATTTTTCATTTAATAAAATACTAAAAAATAATTTAAAGGTAATTTTATTATCTTATTGCTATATGTTTAGTTCTTATCTTGCTAATTTTTTTAGTGGTGGTGCTATTTTTACATTATCGACAATAATTGGTTATTCTTTAATTCCATTATTAATATACAAATTATGTAATTTAGAAAAATATAAAAGTTATACAGATTTGATTTTTATTTTTTTAATAATAACAGGTAGCTTATTATATTTCTATCCAGCTTTAATTTTTTTATTAATTATATTATTATTTAACAGAAATAAAATTAATATAAAGTATTTTAAGATGCAAGATTTATTTATTTCATTTATCTATATTGCATCAATTTTTTATTTTTTTTATTTAAGTATCAGTTATCAAGGCGGTATTAATCAATTAAACAATGCTATGTATACTGCGATAAGAGGTGGAATTTTCTATCCGATTATGCAAATTAGCACTTGGGCTGCTTATACCATTTGGGAACCAAGAACAGTAGTTTTGTATCACGAAGCCTATAATGCTTCTATATATAAATTATGCACAATATTTATTTTTATCTATCTTAGTTTTTATATTATAAAAAATAAGTTTTATAGCCTCTCATTTATTTTATTTGCTTCCATCTTCTTGGCTAAAGGAGCAAACCCTCCATTAGGCTTTATTTTTAAAATTATTATTGATTTACCTTTAGGTCTAATGATAAGAACACCTGATACAAAATTTGGAGCCTTCATAATAGCTAGTTTATTAGTAGCTACTACATTAACGAAAAAAAGAATTATATATTTTACATGGCTTGTATTATTAATATTTAATATTTTGTTTATTTATAAAATAGCTATTGATCCGTATTCTACAGGTAAAAATGTTTCATTTTATGTTGATAAAAATTTAATTCAAAATGATATAAATGAAATTAAAAAATTGAAAGATGATTACAAAAATTTTGTACTCTTAACAAATAGTGTTGATTGTGCAATGAAGATATATGAGGATAAATTATTTTCTTGCAGAGATTTAATACTTAACGAATTAAACTACAACATTATTGGAACAAGCATAAATAATTTAAAAGAAAATTTAAATATATATTCTGATTTTAACATAATGGTTTATATAAATAAAAAATTATATGATGACAAAACTGATTATAGATTTTTAGATAATATTAATAACATACTTAATCTATATGAGTCATCCAATATAAAAGTCTTATTTATAAAAAGTAATTATGAAGATTGCAAAAACATATATAACTTTGGATGTATCTTTCTAGAAAATGATATGGTGAAATTTGCAATACCAAAAGAATATTTAAATTTTATAACAGAAAATAATTATAAAAATAAAATTGAAGAAACTAAAAATGGAATTATTCTCAATGAAAGTGATTTTTATTTTAGGAAAGAAACATTAATTAAATTTATAAGTTATGTAAATTTCCTTTTATATCTTTACATGATTATTTACTTGTTATCACATTCCTTAATCAATAAGTTGTATTTATCAAGAAGGGATTGAGTTGGCGGTTGTACGTTGAACATATTTTTAGCATATTCTAAGTATAAATTACATTCTTTATAGTTCTTTTTTATTGAATATATCTCAGCTAATCTTATAAATGTAATAGGTTTTGAAATAAAGTCTAAGATAACAATCTTAAAATAAATATTTTTTTCTATTTTCTTTAATCCATCTCTAGCTGAATTAAATAAGTACATAATTATTAAAAAAAACAATATTATGATAAAAACTTTTGCTAATACTTTATTCAAATCGTTAAATAACACCTTACGCATATTATAATCCTTAGATAATGTTAAATTATTATTAATTGAATAACATTTTGTTAGATTAATTTTAACAAAATTTTTTTTCAATAAAAATTTATAATATTTAATTAAAAAATAAATATTATTTTTTAGATAAACAATTTTCATAGTATATATAAAAAAGTAGAGGTGTAGTAAATGTCCTATATATCCTAATTGGATCGAAACTAAGGAACTCTAAAATTAAGCCTATTGTAATAACAAAAAACAGTTGAATAATTTTAATTCTTGATTTGTTAAGTATTAAATAAAATAATAAACATCCAATAGTTATATAGTTTAAAGTATCAAATAAATTCGCGTTTAATAGACCAGACTTCTGATTTAATAAATGAAAATTATTGATTATAAATTTAAATCTAGATTCATAGCCACTACTATCAACAAGAAGTAAGTATATTTTGGAAAGCATGAAACCTAACGCTGTAATGTTTATTAAATTAATTAGAGTAATATGATTTTTTTTTGATGGTTTTTCAAGTAATATTATAGCAATTAAAAAAAACAAAATAAATAAGGCAAGCGTTGGATGTAATGAAAAGGGAAGCAAAAAATATATATATTTATCAAATTTTAAATAGCAATATATTGAAAAAACACTGCAATAAATAAAAATAAAATCAGGAAAATTTGGTTGTAAAAAATATAGATTATAAAATATACTTGATTGAATAATGAAAATAGAAAAAAGAGCAATCTTAATATTTTCTTTGTACAAAATAAAAATATTAAAAAAAGATCCTACAAAAATATAGTAGATAATATTAGCGTTTGTGTATTGAATGTAATTATTGTTAAGATTTAAGATATTTGATAATAACGGTATTAAAAATGATTCACAGTAATATTCATTACATTTAAGGAATATATTTACTGACATAATCCTATACCAATCAAAGCCATTTTCAATTTTTAACGAATTAATGTGTTTTTCGTAAAAAAAAGTAATTAATGCTACACTTATAAAAATGCCAATAAGTATTTTTAAAGATTTTTCTATTTGGAGTGGAAGTCTCATATGAATATTTTAATAACTGGTTGCGCTGGTTTTATTGGTTTCAGTATTGCAAGAGAGCTCTGTAAAATGAACTTAAATATCTATGGTATTGATAATCTTAGTGATTATTATAACCCATCTCTTAAGGAAGATAGAGTAAATATAATTTCTAAATATTCAAATTTTAAATTTATATATTGTGACATATGTGATAAAAAAAATCTTTTTAGAGTTTTTTCATTATCTAAACCCGATATTGTCTTGCACTTAGCAGCACAAGCTGGTGTAAGATTTTCTATCGAAAATCCATTTACTTATGGCGATACTAATTTAGTTGGATTTTTAAATGTGATAGAAGCCAGCAGACAGAATAGTGTAAAAAAATTTATATATGCAAGTAGTTCAAGTATCTATGGTTTAAATAATAAACTTCCATTTTCTGAGTATGATTCTACAAATAAACCTGCAAGTTTATATGCAGCTACAAAAAAGGCAAACGAATTAATAGCACATTCATATTCACACCTTTTTAATCTTAAATGCATTGGTTTGAGATTTTTTACGGTTTACGGACCATGGGGAAGACCTGATATGGCTATTCATTTATTTACACAATCTATACTAGATGGAGCAGAATTAAGTATTTTTAATAATGGAGATATGTCACGTGACTTTACGTATATTGATGATTTAGTAAAAATCGTAGTAAAAATTATATATAATAATGATGAAGGTAGTAATAGTTTTGATAAATCAAACTTTGATATACTTAATATTGGTAGTGGCAACCCAGTGAGGCTATCCGATTACATTAAGCTAATTGAGAAGTCAGTCGGTAAGCGTGCTAAAATATTAAATTTACCAATGCAATTAGGAGATATTCAGAGTACCTTTTCTTGTATTGATAGGTTAAAAAATTTGTACGGGCCTATTAAATTTACAAGAATAGAGGATGGTATTCCGAAATATGTTGAATGGCATAAACAATATTACTTCAATACATGAAAATTTTAGAAGATCAAAAAATTTTTTTTGACAAAATTGCATTAAATCACAATAAGATATGTTTAGAAAACTATACTCTATTTGAATTCTATTCATTTAAAATTGTCTCTGATGCCCTTACTTTTTTATCAGATTGTAATAGCGTTATAGATTATGGATGTGGGTTGGGTGAAAATATTGAAATGTATCATCATGGTAATGGAAGATATCCGTTATTTCTCCATGGCGTAGATATCTCTGAAAATTGCCTAGAAGTATGCTACAGAAACTTCAAAAATTACAATTACAAATTTAGCTTAATTGTTGATAATCTTGACTTTTTAAACAATCAATCATTTGATGGTGGATATATAGTTAATGTTTTGCATCATACCGACGATCATAATAACTTGTTATTAGAGCTCTTAAAGAAGATTAAAAAAGGGGGGAAATTAGTTGTCATAGATTCTGGTAGCGATTCCGTATTGCATAATCTTTTGCTTAAAATTTTTCCGTATGTTCCTAAATTTATAAAGAAAAACTATTCTAATGATTTAATTATTGATGGTAATATTCCAAATAAAATTCCAGTTCACGTTAACTCACTTTGTGATCTTTTAAAATCCAATAATCATGATTATGAGTTAATTTTTTTCAATGGAATTATTAGTTCTTTGTGTGAGATTATCAAAGGTATGGGAATAAAAATTTCACAAAAAAACTTATTTTTTAAGAAGTTGTTAAATTTAGATTTTTTTCTAGCAAATTATTTGCACAAAAATAAATCAAATCTTTTTGTTCTTAAGATAAATGTTAATTAGTTAATTTTTACTTTTATTTTTTTACAAAATATTTTATCAAAATAAATTTACACCATTATGAATATTATTGGAATTTTTAATGCACACAATGCAGGTGTTTGTTTATTTCAGGATGGTAAGCTAATCTTTGCAGTATCTGAAGAACGCCTTAACAGACAAAAGTTTTCAATTGGCTTTCCAATTAAATCACTAAAATTATGTTTAGATTATGCAAAATTAAAGCCTAAAGATATAAATTGTATATCTTATGGTGGATATTCGTCACCTGCATTAGAAAGTATTCAAGATTATTTTAAAACCATAAAAGAGGAAGACGCCCCAATAGGGGCCGAGCGATTGTTTAATTCATTGTCAGTCGACAATAAATTTATATCTGATTTTTTTTATAATTGTGGAAAATTTCTTCCCAATATACCGATACGGACATATGATCATCATCTTTGTCATGCTCTCCCTGCACTTTATCAGTCATCATTTTCACGTTCTTACATATTAACTGCAGATGGAAGAGGTGATCTGCAAAGTATGGTTTTGTGGTTTGCTTCTTCTAAATTAAGTATTAATAGGGTTAAAACTTTTTGTGAATTAAAAAGCCTTGGTTTCTTTTATGGCCAAATCACTAGATTTTTGGGATTTACTCCCCACAGACATGAGGGTAAAGTTACTGGTTTGGCTGCTTATGGTAAGAAAACTCATCTCTTAAAGATATTTAGGGAATTGATTTCATTTGATAAAGGAGATATAAAAGTATCATCTAGGTATATGCCGTTTAATCGACCAAATAATAATATTTATTTAGAAAATTTTTTGATTAAATATTCAAAAGAAGATATTGCCTGGGCAGCTCAAAATTTATTAGAAGAAATTATTATTAATCTAATTAACTTTTATGTACCTAAAAATTCTAATTTATGTTTATCTGGAGGTGTATTTAGCAATGTTAAATTAAATCAAAGAATTCGTGAAAATTGTAGTTTGAGTAATTATTTTATTTATCCAGAGATGGGTGATGGTGGTATATCTGTTGGTTCAGCTATTGCTGCTGCGATAGATCTTCAATCTGGCATTACATTAAGTACGGACATGTTTCTTGGTCCGAGTTTTAAATGGGATTCAACTATTAAGAAATTTAAGAATAATTATAATATTCTGCAGTATAAATCAAGGGATCAATACATAAAAAAAATTGTACAACTACTTATTGGTAATAAAGTAATTGGATTATTTAGCGGTCGCATGGAATTTGGTCCAAGGTCACTTGGTGCGAGAAGCATAATTATTGCAACTACCTCTAAATCAATTAATGACGAAGTTAACAAGCGTTTAAATAGAACTGAATTCATGCCCTTCGCACCTTGCACTCTTCAAGAACGTGCAAGTGATATGTATATCGATCTTAAAAAACAAGATGTAAATACTAAATTTATGACAACATGTTATCAATGTACTGATTTAATGCGAGAAATTAGTCCGGCAGTTGTGCACGTTGATAATTCTGCTCGACCGCAAATTTTAGATGACAATTTTCCAAACAAACTTCTTTTAGATGTACTTAAGGCTTATTATATTAATACAGGCATACCTAATTTAATCAATACAAGCTTTAATAATCATGAAGAGCCGATCGTATGTACTCCAATGGATGCTCTAAAATCTCTCGATAATAATAATGTTGACTATATTATTACTGATTGTTTAAAAATTATTAATTTAAGACGAACTTAATATTATGAAATTAAGTAATTCATTAAAAAAAAGGTTAAGACCTTATTATCATTTTTTATTATCTATTGGCTTTAACCCATTAGCATTTATAACTATTTTAAATTTAAGATTATATTTATCCCATGTTTATAAATTTAAAAAAATGGGTGGAGTTATATCAAAGTTTTATCCAATAATTTCGGAGTTTAATGAGGAGGCTGGCACTGCAGTAGGGCATAATTTCCATCAGGACTTACTCGTGGCATCTTATATTTTTAATGAAAATCCCCAACGACATATTGATATTGGATCCCGTTTGGATGGTTTTGTTGCTCACGTTGCTTCATTTAGAAAAATAGAAGTAATGGATATTCGAAATTTAGAAAATAATCACCACAAAAATATACACTTTATACGCAATGACTTAATGTGTAAGGATAACGTTTCAATTAATATGGCAGATTCAATATCTTGTCTTCATGCGATAGAACATTTTGGCCTTGGAAGATACGGAGATTCTATTGACCCAAACGGCCATATAAATGGCTTTCAGAACATTATTCGGATGCTTAAGCCTAATGGAACATTGTATATAAGTTTTCCTATTGGAAATAGGAATGAAGTTTTTTTTAATGCGCATCGAATTTTTCATCCCAAAGATATTTTGGGCTGGCCAAATGATGACTTTCATCTCAAACTTTATAGGTTCGATTATGTTGATGATTTTGGGAGTTTACATTTAGATGTAAACCTTAACACCCATATTTTTAACTTATTATATGGTTGTGGTATTTATACATTTAAAAAATTATCTTATTCGTAATCACTTTTTATAGCTATATCAATAACTATGGATCAACAATCTGCTAATAAAAGGTCATTAAAGGCTTATCATAGGGTCCTTACACTATTACCACAAAAAGAAATTAAGCTTGCAAATTTTGGGTCCGGAAGTGTTTTCGATTTTGAAAAAATCTTAATTAATTATTCCAGATACATTAAAGTTACCGCCATCGATGTTTTTAATGAACCTATCGCGATTCCGCACAATTTAAGCTACATTCAAGCTGATTTAACGAAACATCTTTCTATCGGTAATTTTGATGTTATTACTTTTTTTGAATTTCTAGAACACGTTGACGAAACTGATATCGTTTTAAGAAATATTAAAAATAATCTTAATAGAAATGGTATATTGATTTTTTCAATCCCTAATTTAGCGAGTATTTACTCTAGAATTGAGTTATTATTTGGATTTCAGCCTCATATTTTGGAGGTTAGCAATGAATCATCATTATTTGGTACTGGAATAATGGGTAGATTAAATTCTCCAACAGGGGAGGCTATTCACCATATAAGAGGTATTACTTTTAGAGCAATGAAAGAAATGCTAGCATTCCATGGTTTTGAATTATTGGATTACTGGGGTTTTGATCATCGAATTGGAAACCTTCCTAAGATTTTCACATCTTTATCACCATGCTGTTATTTTTATTGCAAACTTTTGGATTAGTTAAGCCAACACTATCCCAAAAAGACCATATTAATTTTAATTTTTTTATAGTGTTGATAATGCCACTTCTTCTTTAATATATCTTAACTTTTGTTAAACCGTCATTATCAATAAAATTTATTTTTTATCCTTGCTAAATATTCCCTCCAATATATGGCGGAAATTAGTTATCATTTTAATTTAATTTTATCTAATATTTTTGAGTATTGACAACCGCTGCCCATCCCCTCTAGTAAATTGCGTTCCAAAAAGCTCTCTCCACTTTTAAGTTTTTATAAATTTTTTGACACATTTAAAACTTTATTTTGGATTCAAATCTTTCTGTATTTTGTAATAGTTTTTTATTCGGTATATTAATGTGTGAATGCGGATTAATAAATCCTAGCAGAAATGGCCATAATTAAGCCAGCTTCATCAGGGTAGCTATTTTGTTTTTTTGCGTATTAAAGTTAATAATCTTCCATAAATCCAATTACTTCAATATAGTCAATTGTTTGCGATCTTTAACATAAGTTTTCGGGTTGGTTCGTTGCCAAGATTCCTAGTTTATCCGAATTTATCGATAATTATTTGTTATCTAATCTAATACTGCATGCTTTGTTTTATTTACCATCAATTGAAGTTAAGATTGTGCTTAACGTAACAAAATCATTGTCATCTAACAAAATCGCTCTAATGAGTATATGAATTTAATCTTTAGGCAAGCTAGCGTCACCATCGACAGTGCCGTTCTTACAAGAGCATATGATCTTGAGCGCTGCACCTAACAATGTGAGTTTAAGACTCGTCATTGAATTTTTGATATTGGTTGCTAGTTTATCGTTGCAGTGTATTTAGTCAAAAAATACCAATAACTAACTGATGCAAGCCACTCTTTTTATGACAAAACTATAGTCAAAAAATTAATAAAACGGTTAACTTGCTAGTCATGCATTCTCTTTAATTAAAATGTTTTTGCTGGTTATGGGGTAGG
>Ga0214921_10002979_pt1 | contig 26688 bp, 23 predicted proteins | sample LL1505_MetaG_FD_177992 | JGI IMG/M metagenome (GOLD analysis project Ga0214921, IMG submission 177992) | Freshwater microbial communities from Lake Lanier, Atlanta, Georgia, United States - LL-1505 | ecosystem: Environmental > Aquatic > Freshwater > Lake | place: USA: Georgia | collected... | reverse complement strand
TGGGTCTGACTGCGAACGATCAGGGCGTCACAGCCCTTTAGCTTTTCGAGCAGTTCCTTCTCCTTCAGCGTCGGACTTTCAATGACCTCAATCTGCGGACAGGCCTTGAGAACATCCACCCCGCTGGGGGAAACACCGTCTGTTACGAAAACCTTAAACTTTCCAGCCATCAAAAAGGTCTAGCAGACCTTCCCCGCAGGGCAACGCTAGGCGATTACTTCTTAGCTGGTTTTTCAGGAGCCTGGGGATTGCCTTGAATCGGTCGCATTCCTTCCGGTACTCCCTGTGTCTGCGGATTTGGAAAAGGTGGCATTCCAGGCGGTAAAGGAGGCATTCCCTGCTGGGTCATCCGGTTTTCAATGGGTAGCACCGTACGACGCACAACGGCTTGCTGCCACGGCTTCAACACAAGGATCACTTGGCACACAGCAATGGTGATTAGACTCAACACTGCCAGTGCCATGAATATCTTTACGATCGGCTCCGGACGAACAGTGGTTTCTTGGCTCATGCCCCTAGAATAAATCGAATCCATTCCGCCCGCAAACACGCTTTCCAGAAACCGGTTCTTTGGTTTATGCTCTCAAGCTTGCCGTTACGGCTAGGTAGCTCAGTTGGTAGAGCAGAGGACTGAAAATCCTCGTGTCGGGGGTTCAATTCCCTCCCTAGCCACTTCCCTTCACCGGTTGGGCAAAGGGAATTGCGCATCGACCGATTTCAACCAATTCTCCAGGCGGTTGCGGAGCTCTTTCGCCCGCTCAGGCTCTGCCGATATCTTGTCTTTGCGTTCCCCCGGATCGGTTGCCACCCGATACAGCTCGTCATGGCCATCTTCATAAAAATGCACCAACCTGTAATCCCCACTCCGAATCGCACTGTGCGGTGTGGCCCCCCCTGGATGGTAGTGAGGGTAGTGCCAGAAAAGCGCATCCCGCTTCACCTTCTCTCCTGACTGCAGAAGTCCCGCTAGGCTCATCCCGTCCACCACCGAAGATAAAGGCCGGATGCCCGTCATCTCCAAAACCGTCGGATAAAGATCCATCGTGATCACCGGATCGGATTCAACCTGGCCCGCCGGAGTCTTGCCGGGCCAAAGAACGATCAACGGAACCCGCACGCCCCCCTCGTAAGCCGAGCCCTTTCCTTCTCGCAGGGGAGAATTGTCGGTCGGCCCGATCAGTCCTCCATTATCACTTGTGAAGATCACAATGGTATTCCCCTCCAGCTTCAGCCGCTTCAATGCATCACGAATTGTTCCCATGGCATCATCCACGCTTTCGACCATTGCCGCATAACCCGGATCGGCCTGCTTTCCGCCCGACTTATCCTTTGCCTTATACTTCGCCACCACATCCATCTTCCCTTGAATCGGTTGATGAACGGCATAATGCGCTAGATAGAGAAAAAAGGGATTGTTCTGGTTCCTTTCCATAAACCGAACCGCCTCGCTCGCCTCCCGATCGGTCAGATATTCTCCCGTCGACCCATCCTCCAACGTTGGAATCTGATAAGGGGAAAAATAGCTGGGGGGTTTGCCGGCGCTGTAGCCACCCAGATTTCGATCAAACCCTTGCCGATCCGGATAGAAGGCCTGATCGCCTTTGGGAAGATCCGGCGTCAGATGCCACTTACCAATGCTCATCGTGGTATACCCGGCAGACTTCAACTGCTCGGCTAGGGTCACCTCACTTAAGGGCAGGGATTGCTGCCAATCCGGCGGGCGGAGTTTCGCCTTGGGGTAATCATGGCCTGGAATCCAGTCGGTCAAGTGGAGCCGGGCAGGATATTTTCCCGTCATCAAAGCCGCCCGTGTGGGGGAACACACCGTGCATGCGGAATAGGCTTGGGTAAAACGGACCCCCTCCTTCGCCAGTTGGTCGATATGGGGAGTCTCATAAAATTTACTTCCGTAACAGGAAAGATCGGTCATCCCCAAATCGTCCACCAACACCAGAATCACATTCGGTGGCCGAGATTTCTCGGCTGCTCCTGTTTCGGCAAGAATAAATCCAAGAAAAACTGAAGTCAGAAGCCACCGAGCCAGCTTTTTCTCCATACCTATTTTCTAAACCGATCCAGTTTTCTTACAACCCTGTTGGAACTTCATCCTTAACCCCTTCCTCCCTGAACCCCCAATTATCTAATCCTGATCGCTTTTCGGCTGTTTTTTTGATATTCTAAAAACATGAGAGTTCTCGTCACCGGCATGATTGCAGGAATGGATGACGCCGATTATCTCCGGCGAGTCGTTGCCCTCGGCCAGCGCAATAACCGCGAAATCAAGGTTTACAACGCCATCGATGACTTCACGAAGGCCGGTAAAAAGCCGCTCGAGCGCCTCTTGGGCACGACGGACTACGTCTTCGAACTCACCCGCGAAAAGGAATACGAAAAAATCGGCTACGAGATTCAGAGAAATAATTATCAGGACGTCATTATCCGTGCCCCGGCCACAGTCGAATGGAACCGGATCAATCGCAAATTCAAGGATCAGCGAATCCTGCGAGATTTCATCAAACCGGACCTGATCGTCACCCTGATTGATGCCGAATGGGCCATTAAACTAAAACTCGAAACCCTTCAGGAGGCCGATCCCTTCCTCGTCGCCCTCAAACAGCGCAACCATACCCTGTACGACATTCTTTCCTGGATGAATGAGGAGGTCAGCCTCTCGGAAGATTGGGCCCGCTACATGGGCATCCCCCACTATGTCATCGCCGTGGGCGAACCCCCCGAAGCCCTCTACAAACTGGTCACCCACCCCAACCCTTGGGTGGTCTATGCCAGCTACTCGATGAGCTATGGCACCCCGGAAAAACGGAAGGAGATCGACCGGATCATCCACCGACTCCGCAAATACGCCGTCATCGTGGATCCCCAATCGATCGAGATCGGCACCAACTTTGAGGGAGTCCCTGCCAGCGACCGCGAATCGATCTACGCATACACCGTCCATCGGGATTTGCACTGGTACGTCGGCAAGGTCCACGCCGTCGTGGCGATCCACCCCTACCCAGAACGACCCCCGCTTTCCACCGGCATGATGGATGAACTGGGCCATGCCCGGGACTACATGAAAGCCCGTTACATGATCTTCCCCCGAGGCGGTTTCAGCCCCTTCACCACTGACTCCTACATCGAAAAAGGCCACCTCTTTGAAACATCGGAAGACTTTTTCCACCATCTCGACGAGGTGGAAAAGCGTCCGCAATTCAAAGACGAACTTGTCCTTCAGGGCGAATTTTTCAAAAATCAGTGAGATCGGTAGGGACGGTTATCCCTACCTGTCCGTACTCAAGCCTCAAATTTCACTGTCCCTCGACCCAAACGGTCCATTGAAACAACGGACCCTACCAGAAGTGAAAGCCTCGATGACACACACCAGCTCGACCCCTTCTCTTTTTTTTGATACATTTTTCAGATGTCCTTGATCCCTAGAATCACCGACACAACCGCCGCGCAGGACTTGAGTTCTCCGGAAATGCGGCGTTATGCCCGGCACCTGATCATGCCCGAGGTGACGGTGGAGGGTCAGCGCAAACTCAAGGCCTCTCGGGTTCTGGCCATCGGAACGGGCGGCTTGGGCTCTCCCCTCCTCGCCTATCTTGCCGCAGCAGGAGTTGGTCGGTTGGGCATCGTTGATTTCGACCGGGTGGACGAGTCCAATCTCCAACGCCAGATCATCCACCGCCAAACTTCCATCGGACAAGCCAAGGTAGAATCGGCCCGCCGCACGATTGCCGAACTCAATCCCCACGTGGATGTCGTGACCCATGAAATCGCCCTACGCTCCGACAATGCCCTCGAGCTTTTCCGCGACTACGATGTGGTGGTCGACGGCACCGACAATTTTCCCACCCGCTACCTCGTCAATGACGCCTGTGCCCTTTTGGGCAAACCGAACGTCTATGGTTCCATCTTCCGCTTCGAAGGACAGTGCACCGTCTTTTGGGCGGAAAAAGGGCCCTGCTACCGCTGTCTCTACCCCGAACCACCCCCTCCCGGCAGCGTCCCCAGCTGCGCAGAGGGTGGCGTTCTTGGCATTCTCCCCGGCGTGATTGGCGTTCTGCAGGCCATCGAGACGGTCAAACTCATCCTCGGCATCGGGGATCCCCTGATTGGCCGCCTCCTTCTTTTTGACGCCTTAAAAATGCGCTTTAAGGAGATGAAGCTGCGGAAAAATCCAGAATGCCCCATGTGCGGACCAAAAAAGACCATCACCGGCCTGATCGATTACGAACAGTTCTGCGGGGCCCCCGCCCGTGAAGGCCCCGTGCAGGATGCGCCGAAAGTTCCCGAAATCACCTGCGCTGACCTCAAAAAGAAAATCGATGCGAAGAAATCCTTTGTGCTGATCGATGTTCGCGAACCCCACGAATATCAAATCTCCAAGATTTCCGGCTCCACCCTGATTCCCTTGGGCGAGATTCCGAAACGTTGGCAGGAGATTCCCAACGACAAGGAAATCGTGATTCACTGCAAGGCGGGCATCCGCAGCGCCAAAGCCCTCCTTTTTCTTCAGCAGCAGGGATACAAGAACATGCTTAACCTCAAGGGTGGCATCGATGCTTGGTCGGAAGAGATCGATCCTTCCCTGCCCCGCTATTGAATCTTCTTCCCCTCATCCCCCTGATTCTTGGCCTCGCTCTGGCCAGCCTCCATGCAGCAGGAGAAGCCAAACTCCATATCGGAGATTATACGTTGACCGTCGAACTTGCGGTGAACCCGACCGAGCAGATGACCGGCCTGATGAATCGCGAGTCCTTGAAATCGAATCATGGAATGCTTTTTGTTTTTCCCGAACCTAAGCAGGCCTCTTTTTGGATGCACAATACCTCCATCCCTCTCGACCTCGCTTTTCTGGATGAAGACGGAGTGATCCTGGAAATCATTCCCCTTGTTCCCTTCGAGGAAAAACCTGTTTTGAGTAAGTCCTCGAAAGTCAGCTATGCCCTCGAAGTCAGTCGCGACTGGTTCGCCAGCCGCAACTTGAAGGCCGGCCTGATAGTCTCCGGAATTCCAAAATAACTACCCCCAGATCTGCCGATCCAAGGTCCGGTACTGGATCGCCTCCGCCAGATGATCGAGCAGAACCTTCTCGCTCTTTGCCAAATCGGCAATCGTCCGGGCAACTTTCAAAATCCGGTCCAAAGCCCGCGCACTAAGAGAAAGATCTGTCATCGCACTGGAAAGCAGATCTTTGCTTTCCCGATCCAGCGGAACCCGTTTTCTCAACTCCCTTGGCCCCATCTGCGCATTCGCATATACCGTTCCGCCGAAACCAAACCGTACTCTTTGCACTTCCCGGGCCGTCTCCACACGTTTTTGAATCGTGACGGATGATTCCCCAGGTTGCTCAGACAGAAGGTGTTCATGCTTCATCGCCGGCACTTCCAGATGCAGATCAATTCGGTCAAGGAGCGGGCCGCTAATTTTATTCAGATACCTCCGGGCGGCCTGACTGCCCGTCGACTGCTCCACATTCCCGCGAGGAGTTGGATTCATAGCGGCGACAAACATAAAACGAGCCGGAAACGTCATTGTTCCCGAAGCCCGCGATATAGTGACCTGTCCGTCCTCCAATGGTTGCCTCAACACCTCCAAGGCCGACCGCTTGAACTCGGGCAGCTCATCCAGAAAAAGCACCCCATGATGGGCCAAGCTTACCTCTCCGGGGGCAGGATTTGTTGAACCCCCAATCAAACCGATATCGGAAATGGTGTGATGCGGACTTCGAAAGGGTCTTTCCCGGACCAAGGAATCTTCCGACCGCAATAAGCCGGCAACGCTATGAATCCGGGTGGTCTCAAAAGATTCCTCCATGGTCATCCTTGGCAGAATTCCCGGAAGCCTTTTCGCGAGCATGCTTTTGCCCGAACCGGGTGGACCGATCATTAACACGTTATGGTTTCCGGCCGCGGCGATTTCCAGAGCACGTTTGACCGTTTCCTGCCCCTTCACTTCGGAAAAATCCACCGAAACAGGGTTTTCCTCATGCTTTCTTCGCTCGTGAGATAGAGCTTCTCCAATCGGTGGCGGATGAACTTTTCCCTCAATCACCTCCGCGGCTTCGCGAAGATCTCGGACCGGCACGATCTTGACCCCCTCCACTGCTTTCGCCTCCAACGTATTCGCCGAGGGCACAATCAGTCCTTTGGTTCTGCGTTCCCGCGCCAACAGGGATATCGCCAATGCACCCCTTACCGGTCGGACCTCCCCGTCCAAAGCCAGTTCCCCGATCACCATCCATTCCGCCAAACGATCCTTACAGATCTGACCAGAACAGGCCAACAAACCCAACGCAATCGGGAGATCGAAGCAAGGGCCGGCTTTCCTCAAGTCGGCGGGCGCAAGACTGGCGGTGATAAAACCATCCGGACAAAAATATCCACTGTTCCAAATCGCCGCCTTGACCCGTTGCCGCGACTCTTTCACCGCCGTATCGGCCAAACCGACAACGACAAAGTTTTCCTTTCCGTTCCCAGCATCCACTTCCACCTCTACCGGCAGGGCTTCCACCCCCACCACCGCCGCCGACCACGTACTGGCAATCTTCCTCATCGGCTCCACCCCACCCCCGCTTCATTCAGCGTGAAGGCATGTTGGATCCATCGACAACGAGGAATCAATCCAGGGGCAAAAAGAACCTCCACGATATCAAAGCGCACGGGAGGAGGTCGGCAGGAAAGCTCCCTCAGATATCGGTTCGCAGCGGCGATGATCCTTCTCTGTTTCTCCCAGGTGACCGAATCCTGGGGCTTGTTTCGGGCCAGATAGTGACGGGTTTTGACCTCGATCATCACCAACTCCCCCCGATCCCTGCCAATCAGATCTATCTCTCCCATACGGGTCCGATAATTCCGTGCAAGAATCTTGACCCCCGAGCGTCGAACATAGCGGGCGGCCACCCTTTCCCCGTGGTTACCGGCCCTTCGCGTGTTCGTCCAAGCCGGGCAAGGTCGCCGATCCCACGGGTAAAAACGATCGCCGATGAATCGGACAAGGTCCGTGATCGGCCAAAGCGCGAAGATGTTGCTGCGTCCCGTAACCCCGGTGACTGCCAAATCCATATGTGGGATATAACTGGGAGAATTCCGAAAGGATTCGGTCCCGGGTGACTTTCGCGATGATGGAAGCGGCGGCGATGGAGGGACAAATCCCATCTCCCCCCACGACGGCCACATGTTCCCGCCCCAGATGTTTGGCAGGCGTGCCATCCACCAAGACGATTCCATCATGATCCCCCAACCCTTCCAGTGCACGCCTCATGGCCCACTGACTGGCCACCAGAATATTGTGTTTTTCAATTTCTTCGATCGAGGCCTCGCCCACCGACCACTTCCCCAGCTTCTCTTGGGTCAAAAGCGCAAAAAGAATCTCCCGCTTTTTTGGGCTTAGTTTCTTGGAATCATCCAAACCGGCAACTTCGGTTCCGAATTGATGGAAACGATAGGCTGCAGCAACCACCGGACCCGCCAAGGCTCCGCGCCCCGCCTCATCCACCCCGACCGCCGCGGAATTCCCCGCGTGCGACTTTTCCGCTTTCCAGAGCGGGGGAATCTCTTATTTCTTTCTGGTTTCGACCACTTCCCGAACAGCCATGTCGGAGCGGTTCCGCAGATAAAAGAGTTTGGCGCGGCGGGGATTCCCCTTGGTTTCCACCTCGATCTTTTCGATCCGGGGAGAATGCAGGGGGAAAATACGCTCCACCCCTTCGCCGTAACTGATCCGGCGAACGGTAAACTGCTCGTTCAGGCCGCGTCCCTTCCGGGCAATGACGGTTCCTGCGAAAAGCTGGGTCCGTTCCTTGTCCCCTTCTTTCACCTTGGTGAAAACCTTGATTTTGTCGCCCACCCCGAAACCGGTGCGGCCTTCTTTAAACTGTTCCTTTTCGATGGCTTCGATGACCTTTGCGCTCATTTGTTCTCCTCCTTGGAAAACGATAATCCTGCCTGCTTTTTTCCCTCAAGTAAATCCCCTCTTCGTGCCTGGGTCCGGGCCACCGCCTGCGCCTTCTGCCATTTCCGGATCTCCGCATGGTGCCCGGACAACAAAACCTCCGGTACCTGCATGCCGCGAAAGACTTCCGGGCGGGTATATTGAGGCCCCTCCAAAAGTCCCTCTCCCTCAAAAGAATCCGCCCCGGCCGAATCCTCATTCCCCAACACCCCCGGGATCAGACGAACCATGGCATCGATCAGGGTGAGTGCCGGCAATGTCCCGTTGCTCAGAATATAATCCCCGACGGAAATCTCCTCATCGATCCATCCTTGGCGGACCCGTTCATCAATCCCCTCGTAATGGCCGCTGATCAGGAGCAGGCGGGAATGCGTTTCGACAAACCTCCGCACCATCGGTTGATCCAAACGGGAACCCTCGGGAGTGAGAAAAACAACATGGGCGCGGTTTTCGCCTTCGCCCCGCAGATGTTCAATCGCATCGACCAAGGGTTCCGCCTTCATCACCATCCCGGGTCCTCCCCCGAAGGGTCGGTCATCCACCGTATGGTGCTTGTCTTTCGCGTAGTCCCGGAGCTGGTGAACCCGGATTTCCACCAGCCCGGCGCGCTGGGCGCGACCCAGAATACTTTCGGCCAAGACCCCGTGGGCCATCGCGGGAAAAAGGGTGAGGAGATCGATCTTCATGCGGCCATCTCGTCATGTGAGCCGTCTTCCACTTCAACAAAAACCCGCCGACCATCCCGGCTGGCAGCGTTCAAGAGAGAGCGGATGGCCTCGATAGTCCGGCCATTGCGTCCGATGATACGGCCGAGATCTTCGGGGTTAACGCGGATGCGGAAAAGAATGCCCCGATCGTCCGAGGTCTCTTCGACGTCTATTTCTTCGGGATGGGTGACGAGACGGCCGAGGACAAGCTCAAGGAAATATCGCATGAAAATCTTGTCCTCACCGGAAACTTAAGCCTTGGTGGCTTTGCGGGCTTTGCGGATAAAACTGGCAACGGTATCGCTCGGCTTGGCGCCTTTGCCGACCCAATGATCGATCCGGTCCAGCTTGAGCTTCATGCCCTCCTGCTTCCCCATGGGATTATAGGTGCCCACCATCTCGAGAAAACGGCCATCACGCGGACTTTCCTTGTCCGTCACCACCACACGAAAGTAAGGACGATTCTTTTTCCCTTCTTTCCGCAAACGAATCACCACCGCCATAGAGTTATCTCCTTTGTCGCGCCAACTCGGTGTCTTGCGGCTCTTGAAAAAGAGCGGGTGCGCAGGACGTTGACGAAGAAGGAATAATATCGAAAACCATGCCCTTATCCAAGGACAAACTCCCCCTGCCTCATTCTTTCCCGACAGCCAACTCCTCCACACACTCCAACCATGAATGAATCAACCAACCATGAATCTCCTGAATCCTCGATGTGTCCTCACTCGGCACAACAATCGCATGATCACACTGAGCTTTTGCCGGCCCACCGTCCTTTCCTAAGGCACCTATAATCAGCATGTTGCGTCTTTTTGCAACTCCGATGGCCTTTAAGATATTGGGGGACTTCCCACTAGTGCTGAAAACAATCAAAACATCGCCTTTTTGCCCAAACGCCTCCACTTGCCGCGAAAACACATCCTCGAAGGACCAATCATTCGCGATGCAACTCATGGCCGAACCATCAGCACAGAGGGACAATGCGGGCAGGGCCTTTCGATTCCTGCGGTAACGTCCCGTCATCTCTTCGGCAAAATGCATCGAATCGGCCGCGCTACCACCATTCCCGCAGGTCAGCACCTTCCCCCCGGCTTTGACCCGCTCCGCCAGCGCACGGCCGGCGGCTTCCACCGCCGGAATCAAGGAGTGACACCGCTTGACGGTCTCTTCCAATGCGGAAAGATCATGGGCGAGGTTCATAAAGGTGCTATTCCTAGATTCGCACGGAACATGAAAATCGTCGAAAAATATCTTTGGCGCTCCGTCCTGGTGCCTTTGGGCTTCGTGATCACCGCCCTTTTCGTTTTGTGGCTGATGTTCGATATTTTCGACAAGCTCGGACGGCTCGTGGAAAAAAATCCTCCCCTCCCCCTGCTCGCCAAATACTTCCTCATTCAGCTTCCGGATCTGGCCCAATCCATCCTCCCGGTCGCCGTTCTTTTTGCCACCCTCTATGTTCTGGCTTACTTCTCGAGGCACCGGGAATCCGTTGCTCTGCTGGCTTCGGGCATGAGCCCTGTCACCTTGGCCAAACCTTTTCTCATCTGCAGTGCAGGGCTCTCCGTGATTCTCTATTTTCTCTCCTTTTCCCTATCCCCCACCGCCCAAGCCGGACGAGAAAAAGTGAAAAAGCAGATCAAAAAGGAGTCGATGGAGGAAAGCACCTTCCGACAGATCGTCTACCGCTCCCCCATTTTACCCGGAGCAAACGAGGGAAGCATCTGGTACATCGGGCAAATTCAACTGAAGGAAAAAAAAGCCGAAAACCTGGAAGTCCTCTTTCGCACCGAACCAGAAGGCAGGGACATTTCAAAAATTTTCGCCAGCACCGCCACCTACCGAAGTGGCCTTTGGCATCTCCAGGGCGCCCGCCGGGCTGATTACGATCCAGTCACCGGAAAGGAAACCTTGGGTCCGCTCCTAGAGGAACTCGTCCTTCCAGAACTGACCGAGCCCCCGGAAACCCTCGCCGCCAAACTTCTGCCCCCGGATGAGTTGCCTTGGCCTGATGTGGTCCGTTTGGCCTCGGATCAGGGCAGGCTGAACGATCGACTGCGGGCTCCCTACGCCACCGAACATTGGAACCGATTGGCCTACCCCTTGGCCTGCCCACTTCTCTGCCTCTTCGGAGTTGCTTTCGGCATGACGGATGCCCGTCGGAATGTGGCAGCCACGATCTTCAGCAGCGTTTTCGTCCTATTCGGTTTCTTGGTATGGAACCGGCTTTCCATCGCCCTCGGGCAAGGAAACCGAATTCCCGCTTTTCTTGCAGGGACTAGTGCGATCATTCTCTTCGGTATGGGTGGCTTTTATGTCTTTGCCGAAAAAGTGGGTTGGCTCTGGGAACTTCAAGGCTGGAGCGAACGGCACCCCAAAGCGGCTGTCTGGCTACGCCGAGTGGGCCTGGTTCAATGAGATTTCCATTTTTTGTTTGCCTGCTCGCCTGTTCCCCCTTGGCTCAAGGACAGGAATCTCTTCCCGCTCCGGCCTCGGACCCAATGTCAGGGGCAAATCCATCTTCCACCACAAACTTGGCCGTCCCTCACGAAGCCCCGAAAAAATCTGAAACTCTTGAAGCAAAGACACCCGCTCAACCCACCACCGGGAAAACCCAGGATCCCATGGCAGGCGCCTCAGCAACGAATTCAACCACTCCCGTTGGGGAGAAAAAAAATGACCCCATGGGTGGTGGCGCCGCCGCCACTCCTCAGGATCCGATGTCCGGTTCTGCAGCGTCCCAGGGTCAGCCTCCGCCGGCGGCAAAAACCCCACCCAAACCACCTCTCACACCGGAACTCGCCAACTTGAATCTCCCTGAAGATGTCACAGTCGAGAATTCGGATCCGGATCAAGTGATCTTTCTCCCGGCCGGAACATACCGTCAAATCCTCCAATTTCCCATCGACTCACCATTGATGCAAAAAACCCAAGCCACACGGAACCGCCACGGTCCGGAAATCAAGGTCGAGGAGGTTTCGACAAATCTAGCTCCCCCCAACCTCAAGCCGATTTGGATCCGTTACGAAGGGTTGGAAAAGATCAAAATCGGACAAGATGAGCGCCGGGGCGGCATTGATCTTCCCGTCCGTGGGCCTGCCGATCTCAAGCCCCACCTTTGGTATGCCAAGTCGGAAACGGCGGATGCGTGGAGTTCTCTTTTCTACTTTGTCTTTGGCGGAGCTGGTTACAGCGTGGCAAACCTCGCAGGCTGGTCGGTCGGAAATACCCGCGAAATCCCTGTGGATTTTGCCTACCGCCTGATTCGCAAATAGCGCAAATCTCAGGAAACTTAATTGCCCGCGGGGACATCAGAGGATGCCGTTGTGGGGGCTCCTGCCGTTGGATTAAAAGGCTGACCGTCCACCCTAAGAATTCTCGGAGTCACAAAAATTAGGGTATTCTTCTTGATGGCCTGCTCGGTCTTGCCTTGAAAGGCCCGACCAAATAACGGCACGTCACCGATCAGAGGAACCTTTTCATCAATCTTCTGAATATCTTCACGGAGCAGCCCTCCCAACAGAAGGGTGAAACCATCGCTCACCTCAATCCCATCTACCTTTATATCACGACGAATGAAAACAGGTTGCTGAATGTTGTTGGTCAAAATATTAACTGAGTCATTAAAGTATGTTGACGCATAGGCCGAATTGATTGGGGTTCCATAATTGATAAAACCTTCAAAGTCTATAAAAGAAGGTTCTAATTTAAGAAGAACTCTCGAATTTTCACCAGTAATATCCGCCATTACCCCCATTTTAACACCGATTGGCACGGGGTCGCTGAGGTCAGAAGGAAACGAACCAATAACGGTTTCAGGCCCAGGAACGGCAGTCTGCGTACCACTTCCTGGCGGAACGAAGGTACGGACACTACTCTGCGGAGCATTGTACTCTTTTACAAACCGAAATTCTTGCGAGACTTCGACCACTCCTTTTTGTGCCCTCTTCAAAACAATCGAAGGATTGGCCAGAACATTTGCGCTATTTTTCTGAGAAATTGCCGTAATCATCGCCCTCAACTGCATTCCGTTAAGAATCGTCCCACCCAAATCCATCGTATTGAGTGCATAGCTGGAAGCTTGGTTCGTCCCCGCTAGCACCCCGCTCTGTAAAAAGGACTGCAACGTATTGTTTGGCAGCAAGCCAACTCCTTGAACCTGATTGAGCTGGGCGTTTACACCCACCTGCTGAGAACCAGCAGGTGTATTTCCACTACTTCCCGGAATCAATCCCTGAGGGAGGGGGCTTAACAAATTGATTCCAGACCCCCCCAATGTGGAATTGGCCGTAATGCTATCAAGATCAATCTGATTGATTTCCACTAAACGAAGCCCAACCTGAATTAATAAGGCCTCTTCTTCGGATGCACTGATCAGTTGGCCGATCAGATCCAACATCTCAGCATTGTTCACCACCTTCAACTGACTGGTGTTGCGGTTGTAGACTGCATAAGCCCCGACGGGGAACTGAACCCCCAGATCCTCCAGTTTTTTCTGTTCACTCAAGGCACTCGATGCCGGTGCGGTATCTGAAGCCGTGGAACCAGCTGCGCCTCGCGGGGCCCCTGATGTCCCAGTCGAGGCAAGTGCTCCTTTGAAAAAAGCCGGGCTGACCGTGAAATTTCGGGGAATCAGATCCGGCCGTTTTTCCACCAGAGGGGAAAAAATAATTCCGATTTCACTCGTACGGGCCTTGACCCCGGCAAGTTGGGATACATACCTTACAACCTCGGCCAAGGATATATTTCTCAACTTGAGATTAACAAGTTGGGATTCTGTAATGTCGGCACTGACGACGAAATTTACCCCGGTTTTTTCGGCCCCCGGATCATAGGTCCGGCTGAGACTTAAGAGCGATTTCCTAATCTGCTCCAGATCCGCCCCTGAAAAATCAACTTGGGGAAGGATGGTGTTCTGCATCTTTTTCTCCAAATCATACGATGCGGAGGCTGTTATCGGGCCAGTCACCTCTACCCCTCCAGAGACAATGCTTGTGGGTGGAAAGATATTATTCCAGGCCTCCCGCACCTCTCTCTTTCTCTCTAAATTGGAAAGATCCATTGCCTTATCCGCCACCAAGGCTCTTTCTTGATAGATTTTTCGAATCCCTTCCGTAGCTGCATTGTTAAATGGATCGGCTCGAAGAACATCCTCATACCGCCGCTCCGCTTCAGCCAGTTGCCCTGTCTCCCGAAGTGCTTCGGCCTCCTCCAAGCCACTTCGGACCTCACTTAAACGATCAAAGAAATTTGTCGTAAGGGCTCCGTTGACCGGTTCGTTCCCACGGGCTCCTCTTCGCAGGACTTCTTCACTGGCTCTCAACTGTTCGATTGCCTTTTCGTTGGATGGATCATACCCGATAGAAGCCAAGGCCCTCTTTCTAGCTTCAGGCCAATGGTTTTTCTGGGCAGCACTTTCCGCCAAGCTCGCTTGCAACTTTGCCAGGGTTTGCCGAACTTGATGACCGAGAGAAGTGTTACGAAGTGCATCGGGGGTTGCGAGATAGGCTTGCTCAAGCTGCTGGCAGGCTTCAACGCCCTTTCCTTGTTTTGCGAGCTCGGCACTTTCGCGATACGCAGCATCAAGAGGTTGGAGCATCTGTTCCCGACGTTTGGCCTCCTTCCCGATCTGCTCATCAACAGGTGCCGCTGGGGAAACTTGGATTCCCACACAGACAACCAGCAGGATGGAAGAAATGGTTATTTTTTTCATGGAACGGATGGCATCATTTCTTGAGAATTTCCTTGGGCATACTCTGGGTTCGTATCGTCATCCGGGAAGACCAAAGTCCCGTCGGTATTGATAATTCGCAATGTGCAAAAGATGACGAGATTGGATTTAATTCTTTGCGAGGCCTCACTTCGAAAAAAGCGACCCAGCAGGGGAATATCCCCGAGCATCGGGACCTTGTCATCCACCAACTGGACAGATTCGGAAATCAACCCCCCCATTCCAACCGTTTCCCCATCCAATAATCGAACATTTGTTGATAATGATTTTTTGCTGAAAATTGGAAACAGGTAAGGAGCTGCACCAACCACTGTTGTCACGGGAAGAACTTCCGCCGTCAGAGGCGTAGCCTGTTGCCCAAAATCAACCGAAGAAATCACTGTCCCGTAGTCGATAAAGCCTTCAAAGTCGTCGACCAAGATTTTTTTAAAATCTAGATCGACGGCTCGAGGAATAGCTGTAGATCCACCAGAAACTATAAGTGTCGTACCAATTTTTTTGCTGATAAAACCAGTAGGATTCGAGGGCAACACAAATCCGGATCCTGTTCCCGAATCATTCTGGGGAATTTGGGGGGCCGTATAACTTGTCGGGTAATACATCTCTCTCGAAATGATGATTTCTGATTCTTTCCCATCATCTGTTAAGATAACGCGAGGGGCTGCAACTAGATCCTTCCCAATAGCATTCTGCAGAAGTTGCAGCATGGCGGCAAAACCACGGCCAAAAACGGTGGCATTTACCCCCACCTGATTGGAAGCGTATTGAGGATTCGTTGAATCCAAGAGGCTTTGGAGGCCCGACAGAGATCCTCCCCCGGGACTAAAACCGGCGGTACCCCGCAAGCCGTCAGTACCCCCCGAGGCAGTGTCCGGATTGAAGGGTATGCCTGGTATCCCTGGAGCGGGGATGGAGGTATTTCCGTTCATCTGGAGGTTGAAAGTGAAATTTTTCACGTCATTTTCAGTGAAGGAGAGAAACTTGGTCTCGACCTCAAATTGCTTCTGGGCAGGTTCACCGCGGGAATCACGAATCCTCTGCTCGATTTTATTTAATTCACTGGGAGTATTTCTCACCACCATCTTGGCTGTATCACGGAAACAGGCCTGAGAGGAGTTCTCGATTGTCGTGTCCGCTCCAATGCTCTCGAGAACTCGTCTCCCTAGTTCACTAGGGTCTTCAGATTGGATGGTGCCTGCTGGCACCCCCAAGTTTGTGATGAGACTGGGGGGCAGATTGTAACTCCTTGTTTCCAGTTCCAATCCCGTTTCCGTGACCGGCAAAAGAAAAACGGCGTTATCCTCGACCTCCACCCTCAGCTTTTCTCCGCCCCGGATCTGCTCGCAAAGATACTTCAGCGCCGTTTGCAAGGTGATATCCCTCAGTTCAAGACTCACGCTGGCAGCCTCGGGATCTCTTCCCTCCCCTGCAGGAGGTAAACGCAGAACAAAGTTCAGCCCCTTTTTTTCCGGATCGTTCTGCTCGCTCAACCGTTGGAGCTCCTGCACCGCCTCGCGGATTGGCTTTTCAATAAAAACTAGTTCAGGAATTTTAATGGTCGCCAAAGATTTCAGAATTTCCGCAGCGCGGGATGCTTTTGCTGATCCGGTTACACTCCTCTTGGTGCCATCAATTTTTGCGGGAAGAGGGGGAACCCAGGCTTCGGTCACCTCCGCCATGGCTTTTTCCCTACTCGCGGCATACCGTTTGCCAGCCACCAAAATCCTCTCTTGCTCAATCTTTTCGATTTTCTTCCGGGCGGCCTGATTATACGGATCGATACGTAGGACATCATCCAACCGCTTCCGGGCTTCCCTATATTGCCCCGTTTCGGTCAGTTGATCGCCCAAAGCCAACAGCCTCTTGATCTCCTTGGTTTTCGCGACGAGATCTGCCGTCGCGGCCGGATTCCCTTGAAAAGGATCCGCCTGCAAATTCGCAGATTCCTGCATTTTGGCCGATTGCTGGGCCGCGGACCGGTTGTTGGGATCCAGATCCGCCGCCTGCTTCATCAAGGCAACAGCCTCCGGATTCTTCCCATCTTTCTGTTGGGCCAAGGCACGAGCCGCTAGTGATTTTGCTACGCCTGTCCTGGCCCTTTGATAAAATCCTGCCGTATTGCCTTGAGGATCGGTTTGGCTCATGACCAAGCGGAATTTGGCTTCGGCCTTATCCCACTCACCCGCCAAATAGAGTTTTTCTGCAAGTTCCAGATTTTCAGTCAGACGGAAGGTCCATTCCTTTCGTCGGTCAATTTCCCGCTGGGTCATCTCATCCGTCGTCATGGGGGGAACCACCTCCTCTTGAAGCATCCCCTCCGGCGCCTCCTCGGCATGAATCGAAAATAAACCCAGAAGAAGTAGTAAAAAGAAATAGCCCATGCGTTTCACAAGTCCCTTAGGGTAGGCGACAAGGAGCAGCATGGGTCAACGAACCTTCCGATCCCCGGTGAAGAACTTGCGAATGACTAGGGAGTTTTGGGAAGAATATCCACAGCCTCGCCGTCCGGCCGGATTTCCAACGAGACCTTGCTGGGGGTTGCCCCCGTGACCACAAACTTTTTCCCCGCATAATCAAAGGCTTGGCCGACCCGGTAGGGCCCCATTTCCCCCTCACCCGGCACCGAAGAAACAAGACGAACATCTCCGACATTCCAAACCGCCCCACGGCTGAAATTGCCTTCGTTGAGCATCACCTTCACCAACCCCGTCAGGCCGTCCAGCCTCTCAAGGATCAGCACCGAATCATCATATTCATTTTCCGTCTGCGTGCTTGGATCAATCCGTTTTCCCCTGTCTTCCTTATACTCTTTAACGACGAAGGGAATGACGTGGGAGTATTCCGACTTCTTCGCCTTCTCGAGGTTATCTCCTTCCAATATATCCACGTTCCCTGCACTGCCGACCACCACCCAGCGTTTGTCACCCACGGTCACGGTTCGATCAATGTTTTTCCCGTCTTTCCCAAGTCTGAATCGCAAGGTGTACTGACCCTGACTTTTCCCAGTAAAACTCACAACAAGCATTTTTTTATCAACGGAGGAGATCCTGACTTTGACCCACTTTGATGGACTGCTGGCAGGATCGCGTGGATCCGTTTTCTTGTCGTACTCCTCCTTGTTCGTAAAGCCGTCCTGATCCTCGTCTTGGGAAGCTACTTCAGGATCCTCTGGCGAAAATCCATATTTTACTTTCCACCCCACCTCAATGCCGTCTTCTGTGACTTGGGCGGGATTCAGGGGTTGAACGGGTTCGGCTTGTTTAGGAAGAAAAACCAACGTCCGGGAAACGAGCACCCGGTGTTTTTCCAATCCACCCGAAGCCATCGCTTTTTTTTGCGCTCCTACTTCCGTGATTCTTTTTTCAATCGCCGCCCACTTTTGTTTCATCCCGGCCAAGGCGGACTTTCCCCCACCTTGAACCGCTTCCGTCCCTGGCAAATCTCCGGGACGAAATACCCCAAAGCCGATGGCGACGAGTCCAAGAAGGGACAGCGCCGCCAACCCACCCATCAGCCAAGGCGATGCCTTCACGGGGATTTTTCTTTCTCGGGAGACTTTCCGGGATTCGGGTCTCTCCACCCGACGAAGTCCACCCAAAGATACGCATTCACCCTTTCTTTTCCGGCCAAGACCAGTAACAACGGTAGTTTTTCCCCGGTTCGCCCCGCCCCTTCTCCTCCCGCCTGGCTCTTTTCTCCTTCAAATTTTTTCGCTACTTCGCTTCGCTTGGGAAAAGCCTTCTGTTCACTTTCTAGCGAAAGATTGGAAACAATAAAAAGCCATGGGTCTGTGGCTAATTTGCGGATAAATGAATAAAGCACTTCAGGGGAACATTCGAGCTTCAGTTCATAACTTTCCCGGATCGGTCCCGTTTCTGCTGGCCCGGCTTTCGGTTTCCCCCCCCCTTCTGGATTCGTCGCAGCTTTTATGTCCGGAACTTTCAGCGACTGCAACAGGCATTGCGTTGGATACTCCTCCCGTGCCCCTTCTTTTGCATCCATCAGAAGCACCGTCAACCGTTCCGTCACGGAGAGTTGGCGTGCCAGTGAAGGAATCTTTTCCTCTGTGGGGATGGAGGACTTGTAATCCTGCAGACCAAGATAGAAGTCATCGGCCAAAATCACCTTGTTGTTGCTTCCTTTTTTTCCGGCCCGTTTCCGGATCTGTTCATACGCCGTAATCAGCTTATCATTCCACTTCAAAGGCGTTGTGGACCATTCCTGCCCCTGACCAGAAGCCTTAACCAATCCCTCCCGCCAGCTCCCCACAATGGCTTCCTCATGTCCGGCCAGTTCCCCTCCGAACTTTGTCATTTCCGCAGCCTCCTGATTCGCAGCTTTGGCACCTCCTGGTCTTCCCAAAATCGATGCCAGTTCCGGCTGCTTCATCTTCCGGTCCGCCAAGGCCTGCGCCTCATTTTGGGCATCTCCCATCGCACTCCAACCAAAAATTCCCAGCCCCACTGCGACCAGAAGAAATACTCCTCCAACTGCCCCTCCAATGATCTGTTCCCGGGTAAACTGATTTTTCATTTGGCCCCCTGCTTACCCGGAGTAGCGGAAGATCCCGCAACCCCGATGGGCCAATCCGCCTTCATGCTGAATTTCAGAGCCACCTGTTCTGTCTTTCCGTCCGCAGATCGTTCGGGAGCTTCCTGCTGGGTTACGACAACTTTTTGCAGCACCCCTCCTTTTTCCAGAGCCGATCGGAATTCCTCGACAATTTTTGCATCCAAATCCTCTGATTTCGTTTCAAAAAATCCCCCGATTTCTAGAACGGGAACAGCCGGTTTGGCACCGCCAGGTCCGGGCTGCCCTCCCTCCGGTGCCGGCTCGGATGCCTTGAGCCCCAACTGCGTAATCCACAACCCCGGGAGACTCCGGGCTCGAATTTCTTCCAGGAGCATAGGCCACCTCATCCGCTCCTCCTCAAGAGCCATCGCCTGCCCGGTTAGCCGGAGAGTTTCATCCAGTTTTTTTTGCTCCCCCTGCACCTTCGTTAAGGCCGCTTCCGCCGCTTCGACCTCGGTGGTTTGCGGCCCCAGAAGCCCCTGAATCCTCCCCCCCTGCCACAAACCGTGGATTCCCGGTAGCAACAATAAACCCGCAAACCCCACCCCGGCGGCGATCAAGGCCGGCCGGTCTTTTGTTCGGGCTGCAGAAGCTTTTTGCGAAGAACTCAGGACATTGATCCGACACGGGCTGTCCGGAAGGGATTGGAGAGCGGCTCCGACCAGACATGCCCAAGAAGGGAAGGTTTTAGCCAACACGCCTTGGTCCACCCCCGCCCCCATTCCGATCCGTCGGAAGGATTGAAAATATTCCACGGGAACTTTGAGTTTTTCCCGGAAAAACAAATCGGTCAGCCCCAGACTTGATCCGCCTCCTGCCAAAAGGGCCCGGGTCGGACGCCCCCCAGCCTGCTGACTCCGGTAAAAAGTCACGGAGCGTTCGACCTCCGTATGCAAACGGGTCATTACCCCGCGGGCCAACTTACTGATCCGCGCGGCCTGCTCGTCCGCCGCCTCTTCATAAGCCCCACCGGGGTGGACAAACCCTTTTGCTTTTTTCAAAGTTTCCGCACCCGCAAAGGATTCTTGCAGTTCGTTGGCAATGGCCTGGGTGACGGAGGCTCCCCCCAACGGAACAATCCGGCAAAAAACTTTTTTCCCTTCAACGATCACAATGTTCGTCGCCCTTGCCCCGATCTCCAGAATCAGCGTGCAGGTTTCGACCTCGGGATAGTTGTAACGAAAGGCGTTGATCAGAGCGGTCGGAGCCAGTTCGACCGTATCCGTGCGGAGACCCGCTTTCGAGGCCGCCGCCATGGTCTCCTCCACCATGTCCCGCTTCATAGCCAGAATCAGGGCCTCCAACTCTCCCGGATTTCCTTCCCCGGGCGTAAAAAGCTGAAAATCCCAGCAGGCGGCCTCAATGGCCGGAATGGCCTGTTGGGCCTCAAAGCCCACCATTTGCACGACTTGGGAAGGATCGGTCAAAGGCAACTTGATCATTCGGGTAAAAACAGAAGGTCCCCCAAGGCAAACCGTCGCAGATCCTGATTTGATTCCGGCCTCCTTGACCAAATTCTCTACCCCCTGCAACAGGGCCGGAAAGAGATCGGCAGCCTTGGAAGGATCAACCCCCAGCTCCTGCGATTGGAGATGACTCAATACCGGTCCCCCTCGGCGGTCAGGGACGATTTCCGCCACCCGCAGGCTTGAAGCCCCGACATCCAAAATGATTTTACGCGGAAAGGTTGCCATAAAAGCAGGCCCTGACTTTAGGGCCTTTTGGGCTGGGGAAATCGCTTGTAATCCTTAGGCCAGAACGGCGTATCGTAAATCGGAAGAAGGGCCCCGGTAATTTCCTGACCCTCAGAATTCTTGTTCCAGTCGGGATCTTTTTTCCCCCCCCGCCCACTCGCGCCCTTTTCCTTGTCCGATTGCAAATCCAAATCGCCTTCCACCGGGGATCCTCCTTCAAAGGCCTCGACCTTCACGTTCATTTTGCGGGCGGGCCAATCCTGTTCCCCTCCCGATTTTAGTCCGGCAAACCTCAGGACCGAAGCTGGACTTAAAAAAACGGCCGCGTACTGCTTTTTCCCGGCTGGGACATCCCGGTAAGAAGCTTCTCCTGTCAAAACGACATACTTTTCCGACGTCTTCCCCCCGTCGGCGGCCGGGACAACCTCATACCCTTCGACATAAAATTTGAATTTCACTTCGGGCGTGAATTTCTTTTTTGTCGAAAAAGGCGCCTCAATCCGTAGCCAACGCCCCTCTTGCCCTGCTTTCACATCATCTAGGGAGGTTCCGCTCTTTCCCCCCGCACTCACCGAATCAGGTACCGTATCGAATTCCACCACCAAATCCTGAACTTTACCCATCTCGACATTCTTCTCTGTTTTTTTCTCCTGCGAAAACGCCGAAAGATTCAATGCAAACATCAACAACCCGACCCAAACAAATTTAATAGTATCCATTCTTTAAAAGATTAAGTGACCATCGGATCGGGTCAATGGAATTGAAATTCTTCGCCCGAATAACTCCGATCAATCAACTCTTTGGCTCATAGGCAAGATTGGGTTGGAGCCATTTTTCCATTTCGGAAAGAGTTACTCCCTTTCGCTTTGCATAATCCTGCACCTGATCTTTACCTAACGGCCCAACGGCAAAATACCGCGCCTCCGGATGCCCGAAATAGAGCCCGCTGACCGAACTCGCCGGGGTCATCGCACAACTTTCCGTTAATCGTATCCCCACCTTCTTTTCGGCATTCAACAAGTCCATTAACGCCCTTTTCTCGGTATGATCCGGGCAGGCCGGATAGCCCGCGGCCGGTCGGATCCCACGATATTTTTCATCAATCAGATCCTCCTTCGACAGACCCTCCTTTTTCCCAAACCCCCAGGCTTGACGGGCCAGCTCATGCATTCGCTCGGCAAATGCCTCGGCGCAACGATCCGCCAAAGCTTTCAGCATGATCGCCTGGTAATCGTCGTTCCCTTTTTCCAACTCCTTCGCCCATTCCTCCACCCCGTGACCTGCTGTCACGGCGAATGCCCCCAGGTAGTCCTTTTTTCCGCTCTGAACGGGGGCAATGAAATCGGTCAAACAACGGTTCGGCTCCCCATCCGTCCGCGCCATCTGCTGGCGCAGACCATGCACCTTACCCATTACCTTTTCCCGCGAATCATCCTCATAAAGAAGAATGTCGTCGCCCTCCGCATTGGCTGGAAAGAAGGCCATCACTCCACGGGCCCGGATCCTTTTTTCCTTAAGGATTTTCTTCAGCAGGCTCTGGGCGTCCTCATAAAGCTTTCTCGACTCCGTCCCGACCACGGGATCGTCAAAGATTTTTGGGAAGCGACCCCGCAACTCCCACGCATGAAAAAAGGGAGACCAATCAATGTATCCCACCAGTTCCTCCAGCGGATAATCCTCGTAAATCTTGAGACCTAGAAATTCCGGTTTTTCCGGATCCCTCGACCAATCCAGCTTGGCCCCCCTCTGCCGTGCCTCTCCGATCGGGAGGAGTTTCTGAGCCGCCCTCCGATCCTCGTACTCCCTCCTTGCCTTATCCTGAGCGACCCGAACCTGCCCCAGATAATCTTTCTTTTTTTCGGGGGACATGAGCTGTTGGGCCACCCCCACCACTCGGGATGCATCGATGACGTGCACCACCGCTCCCGAATACGCCGGGGCGATCTTCACCGCAGTATGAGCCGCGCTGGTCGTGGCCCCCCCGATCAAAAGCGGAATCTGAAACTTTTCACGCTCCATTTCCGAGGCCACCGTGACCATTTCATCCAGCGATGGCGTGATCAAACCGCTCAACCCGATCACGTCCACCCCATGACTTTTGGCTTCGGCCAGAATCTTTTCACAAGGAACCATCACCCCCAGGTCCACCACCTCGTACCCGTTGCAGGCCAACACCACCCCCACGATGTTTTTCCCGATGTCGTGCACATCCCCCTTGACCGTCGCCATGAGAATCTTCCCCGCGCCCTTCCCTTGATTTCCAGATTTTTCCTTTTCCTTCTCCATGTAGGGGGTGAGATACGCCACCGCCTTCTTCATCACCCGGGCGCTTTTGACCACCTGGGGCAAAAACATTTTACCGGCACCAAAAAGATCCCCCACATGCCGCATTCCACCCATCAGCGGTCCCTCAATCACCTCCAGAGGGCGACCGTACTTTTTTCGGGCCTCCTCCGTGTCCTCGTCAATGTGATCCGTGATCCCCTTGAGCAAGGCATGCATCAACCGCTCATCCACCGAACCGCGGCGCCATGCCTCATCCTTGACCGTTGCCTTACCCCCTGTTTTCACCGTCTCTGCAAATTCCAACAACCGCTCGGTCGCATCGGCGCGCCGGTTCAGCAGGACATCCTCCACTCTTTCCCTCAGCTCCGCAGGAATCTCCTCATACACCGCCAACTGCCCCGCATTGACGATGGCCATATCCAACCCCGCCTGAATGGCATGATACAGAAAACAGGAGTGCATTGCCTCCCGGACCGGATTGTTTCCACGGAAGGAGAAAGAAATGTTACTTAGCCCCCCGCTGGTCTTACATCCCGGCAGGGTTTTTTTGATTTCCCGTACCGCTTCGATGAATTCGACCGCATAGTTGTTATGCTCCTCGATTCCCGTGGCTACCGTCAGAATGTTGACGTCGAAAATGATGTCCTCCGGGGCAAATCCGGCTTTTTCCGTTAGAAGGGAGTAGGCCCGCCGGCAAATCTCCACCTTCCGGGCCGCCTCCGCCGCTTGCCCCTTCTCATCAAAGGCCATCACAATCACAGCCGCACCGTACCGGCGGATCTTCCTCGCCTGCTCCAGAAAAACTTTCTCCCCCTCTTTTAGGCTGATCGAATTCACCACCCCCTTCCCCTGAACACACTGCAATCCCGCCTCCAGAACCGACCATTTGGAACTGTCCAAAACGAAGGGCACACGGGAAATTTCCGGTTCACTTCCGATCAGATTCAAAAACCGGATCATGCTCGCCTCTCCGTCGAGCAACGCCTCGTCGAAATTGATGTCGATCAGGTTTGCACCCGCCTCAACCTGCTGCCGCGCCACCGCCACGGCCTCCTCAAACTTCTCCCCCTTGATCAAAGAGGAAAACTTCGGCGACCCGGTGACGTTCGTCCTCTCTCCGATCGATGTGAAAGATCCTCCCGTTCCAATGACATAAGGTTCCAACCCTGCTAACACAGTCTTCGAAGGGGCTGGGGAAGGCGGCCGCGGTCTGACCCCCTCCATCGCTTTCCCAATCGCCGCGATATGTTCCGGCGTTGTTCCGCAACAACCGCCCACCATGTTCAGAAATCCCGCTCGCGCGAACTCCCCCAACACCTCCGCCATCTGCTCGGGGGTTTCGTCATACCCGCCAAACGCGTTCGGCAGTCCGGCGTTCGGATAACAACTGACAAAACAGTCGGCGATCTTCGAAAGAGTCGCCATGTAGGGGCGCATTTCCTTGGGCCCCAGGGCACAGTTGATTCCCACACTGAATGGCCGGGTATTACGAATCGAATGCCAGAAAGCTTCGGTCGTCTGTCCGGAAAGAGTTCGCCCCGAAGCATCGGTAATCGTCACCGAAATCATCACCGGGAGACGGAATCCAATTTCGTCAAAAACCTCCTCCATCGCCCAAAGAGCCGCTTTCAAATTCAAAGTGTCGAAGGTCGTTTCCGGCAAAAGAACATCCACCCCGCCTTCGATCAGAGCCCGGACCTGTTCCCCATAGGCTTCCGCCAGCTGGGCGAAAGTCACGGCCCGATACTCCGGCCGATTCACATCCGGCGACATGGAAGCGGTTCGATTCGTCGGCCCTACCGCACCGGCCACCCAAGCAGTCTTGGAGGGATTCACCGCCAAAAACTCGTCCGTCACCTTCCGGGCAAGTTTGGCCGCCGCCAAATTGATCTCCCGCACGGCTGATTCAAGGCCGTAGTCCGCCTGAGAAATCGACGTCGCATTAAACGTGTTGGTTTCAATAATTCCTGCCCCCGCATCGAGATAAGCCCGATGAATCCCCCCAATGACATCCGGTCGGGTGATGGCCAGAATGTCGTTGTTTCCCTTCAGATCCTTGGTGTGGGTCTCAAAACGTTTGCCCCGGAAATCCTTCTCTTCCAATCGATGTCGCTGAACCATCGTTCCCATCGCCCCGTCCATCAGCACGATCCCCTTGCTTAAAGCGGTTTCCAACTGCCTTCTCCGCAGACTGATTCTCTCCCTCGTTTCCATCACAAAACAATAGAAGATGCTTTTGAAATGTCGAGTTTCATATCATCGTATCATGATATATCAATGAATCTATGATTCTGTCCGAAGCTTTGCCTTGGCCAAACTATTCGGGGATGTACTGTTTTCCTCTTCTACGGCGCTGTCGTCTAGAGGCCTAGGACAGGTCCCTTTCAAGGACCATACACGGGTTCGAATCCCGTCAGCGCCACTTACGAATGCCGGCCATGCAACCAGGCTTCTGCCAAACCCCAGTCCGCCGGCACGGTGATTTTTAGATTGGGCTCATCCGCCTCCACCAAAACCCCCTTGACCCCGGCAAGTTCCGCCGCCGCCAGACAATCCGTCACGACTTTCTTTTCCTCACGAGCCTTTTGCAACCCCTTCCGCAGGACTTCCATCCGCACCACTTGGGGAGTCTCCATCCTCCATAACCCCTCCCGGTTGATCAGGCGGAGGATTTTCCCCTCAGGGTCCGTCTCCCGCACCGTATCCGCCATTTTCCGAGCCGCCGCCGCCGCCCCCTCTTTTTGTGCCGCCCCCATCACCTTTTCTATCAGCCGCGGAGTCGCCAAAACCCGGGCCGCATCATGCACGACCGCCCATTCTAAATCCCCCAAGGCAGTCAAACCTTCCCAAACGGAATCCTGTCTCTCTGCCCCCCCCACAATGACCCTGACCCGGCCCGCCTCCCCACCGCAGGATTTCTTCACCCAGTCTGAAGCTTCATCCAACACATCCGACCGCACGGTGACCACCACTCTTTCAATCCCGCGGCAGCCAAGCAAAGCCTCGAGCCCATGGGCCAAAACCGGTTTTCCGGCAATCGAAGTGATGGATTTATCGTGTCCCAACCGGCGCCCCTGCCCGGCCGCCAAGAGAACTGCTCCGGCTTCTCCGCTCACGGACGGGAGCGTTCAATCGGTGCCGATTTTTTTTCGGAGCGCTTGGACTCATCCGAAACTTTGTTGGCGGAATCGTCACTGTAAAAAAGCACCCCGTGTTTCCGCAGATTCGCCATAAGATTTTTCATGTCCTGCGCCATTTTTTCATCCTTCATGACTGTATAAAGGGGCCCTTTGCCGTTTTTTGCCTCGTCCATAAGTTCTTGGGCGGATTTTGCAAAGCCGTCCACCCGGCGCGCCGCAGAACGGATTTCATCCAGAGCCGGACCGGCCGAAGCCATCATCGCATTAAGTCCGGCCTCCTGCTCGCCCTTCACCCGGGCCCCCGCCGGAAGAAAAGTTCCGTCCATCGCCTCAGGAGGAACCACCCGGACAAAACGGTCTCCCAACATCCCATACTGGTCGATCCGGAACTTGGAACCTGTGGGGAGTTGGGTCCCATCATCCACCCGTAGGGTCAATTCCACAAAGTTTTGTCCCACCCGATACGTCGGCGTGTCGGCCACAATGCCGATCTGCGCCCCCCTCAAGAGGACTTTGGAATTCTTTAAAATGTCCCGTGCATCCTCAAACTCCACAACCACCGGATAAGTTTTGCGGAAATAATTCCCGATCTTCCCAAATGC
>Ga0214921_10002978_pt1 | contig 26702 bp, 23 predicted proteins | sample LL1505_MetaG_FD_177992 | JGI IMG/M metagenome (GOLD analysis project Ga0214921, IMG submission 177992) | Freshwater microbial communities from Lake Lanier, Atlanta, Georgia, United States - LL-1505 | ecosystem: Environmental > Aquatic > Freshwater > Lake | place: USA: Georgia | collected... | reverse complement strand
CGATGCGGTATCAAACAAGCGTTCGTAGAGCTGTCCATCCCAGTGGATGTCCCCGTCGGGTTGGCGGGTGATTTCGGGGTGAAAACGGTCGCGAATGGGAACATCGCCCAGGCCTTCGAGGCGACTCCGAAGGAGGTCACTGACCGAGAAATAGGGATGTAGTCCGCCGGTCCAGGAAAATGCGTTGGCCCCTGTGTTGGTGACATTTAGAACGAGTTCCAGCTGACGCCCGGACGCGCGCATTTCGAGAACCAATTCGGCCGAATGCGGCCAGTCGGGAGGGGCCAAGTCGCACGGGGTCAGTTCGGGAGGGGGCGAGTCAGAGTTTGAATCTACCGGGTTGTTATCGACGCTTGAACCAAGCTTCAAAATGTAATGTCCAGCTTGATCAAGGGCACGCCATTTGGCGGTTCGGACGAAGCCGTGTTTTGGTAGCGGCCCTTCGTCGTTGAATTGCGGGAAGAGCACCGGGACGCCGCCCCGAACTGGCGATCCAACGCCAGCGGATTGAGGGCTCAGATAGAAGACCGGGATCGAGCTCGCGCCAGGCCTGTCTTCTGTGAAGGAAGCTTGCAATAGCTGGGCCCCAAAGGGTTGGTGCTCGAGGGTCCAATTCGATGGGTTATTTGGCATGGTTTAACTCGTTCCAAGCGATCACGATTGCGAAAAAACGCGCTAGCTGCTCTTGGCGTTCCGGGCGGCCAAGGTGTTCAAGTCATCGATAAAGCCGCTGATTCGCCGGTCAAGCGCTGCCCGTTGAGAAGGTGTCGCACTCGCAAGCAACCGGGCCGCAATGACGTCATTTGCAAGGGCCAAACGGTTTGCCTCTTCGGCACGTGTCGCGCTGGGTCGCCAAATCTTTTCCAGCATCTCGGTAAACGCGGCCTCCGCTACCTCACGGTTGCCCGATGGGCTGGTGAGCATTTCAAGTCCGGCGATGATTCGTTGCTGACGGGCCATTCGTTCTGCTTCGACCAATGCATCAAAGACCGCGATCTCCTGAATATGGGTCCGGATGAGTTCGCGCTGGGTGGCAGTGACCTCACCAAAGAGCCAGTCGGTCCGTTCAACCCACCGCTCTTCGCGTCGGGCAGCGCGCACCTTCGGTGATGCAGGATGGATGTCGCGGCGCCATCGCTCGTTACCCTCTTCGAACCGCACGCGCATCTTATTGACTTGAGCGGGCTTGAGGGTAACCGCGATCGTGATCAGATCTGGGGTGATTCGCTGCGCGAGTGGGAACCACCACTGAGTGATGGTCTCTCGCCATCGGGTGACATCGGCCGGGGTCGTGGGCGGGCCCTCCCGAAGTTGTCGGCGCACGCCCTGAAGCCACTGGGCAGTCGGTCGCATTTGTTCGCGACGGGCCCATTCAAGCCACTGGTTGATCTGCTCACGGCTTAGATTTGCTTGCGTCTCATCCAGATCCCAGGTTTTTTTAGCTTCCCATTGCAGCCAGTAGGGAAGGGCGTCGAATGCAATCCGAGGGGCAGAGCACGCACTGAGGCCAACCAGCATCGCAACCGTAACGAAGCGGCGAAGTCCCTTAAACAGGTTCGTGATCGTCACGGGGTCCCTCGGTCGCCGGCGCCGTCGCCGCCGCTGTCGGTGCCACTGTCGGTGCCACTGTCGGTGCTGCTGTTGGCGCCGCTTCCAACGATTCGATCCCTGCGAAGCGACGTCACGATGTCAAAGCGGATGCCGTTGCCGGACCGCTCAGAGCGTCGCTCGATTTCCTGCCAACTCAGGGGGTCAAGCGCTGCAAAAGTGGTGTCACCTTCCGGCGTAATGTCAATCTCTGTTACGACTGCGCGCTCACAGTCAGCCAGCGCAGCCGCATACACCTGTCCACCGCCGATTACAAAAATCTCGTCCTGATCTGCGCAACGTTCGATGGCTTGCACGACGCTGTCGACCCGCTCCGCGCCCGGTGGGTCGAAGTGTTGATCGCGGCTGAGCACAAGGCTACGGCGGTTCGGAAGCGGTCGCCCGAGCGTGTTCCAGATCGACTCCCAGGTGCGGCGGCCCATCAGGACAGCATGCCCGGTCGTCAGTTGACGAAAATGCCTGAGGTCCTCCGGCAGATGCCAGGGCATTGCGTTATCTCGCCCAATCACACCATTGGCCGCCCGGGCGACGACCAGTGTGAGTCGGGGCTTCAGATTGCAACCTCAGCGCGGATGTGAGGGTGAGCCTGATAGCCCTCGAGCTCGAAGTCCTCGATCTGATACTGCTCAATGGAATCGGGATGACGCTTGAGAACCAGTCTTGGCAACGGGTGGGGTTCTCGGGTGAGCTGTAACCTAGCCTGGTCCAGGTGGTTCAGATACAGATGCACATCACCGCCGGTCCAGACAAAATCACCCACCTCCAACCCGCATTGCTGCGCCAGGATATGCTGCAGAAGCGCATAACTCGCGATGTTGAATGGGACACCCAAAAAGACGTCGCACGAGCGCTGGTAAAGCTGCAGATGAAGTCGGCCGTCGATGACCGCAGTCTGAAACAGGCAATGGCAGGGCGCGAGTTTCATCTGCGGTAATTCGCCAACGTTCCAGGCACTCACAATTTGACGGCGTGAGTTCGGGTCGCGGCGAATCAGCTCGATCAGCTGCGTGATCTGATCAACGGTTTGCCCGTCCGCACCCGACCATGCCCGCCATTGCTTACCGTAGATTGGCCCAAGTTCACCGTCTGCGTCGGCCCATTCATCCCAGATCGAGACGCCATGGGCTTGGAGCGACCGGACATTTGTCTCACCGCGTAAAAACCACAGGAGTTCATGAAAAATGGAACGGGTATGAAGCTTTTTGGTCGTTAGCAACGGGAACCCATCGGCGAGCCGGAATCGCATTTGATGCCCGAAGACTGCAATGGTGCCCACGCCCGTTCGGTCGTCTCGCTGAACGCCTTCGTTGAGTACACGCTGGATCAATTCAAGATACGGCTTCATTTCAGGGCCCGGTCAGCAGTGAAACGGCGTTTCGGGGTGGGGCTGAAATTTCGGTTCGTGCTCCGTTACGTTCGAGGACGACCCGTTCGGCGTCGATACCAACCAGCATCCAACCCGATTCAACTTCGTCACCGAGCGCGACGCTCCGAAGCGGCCGTCCATCGACCGAAATAAGCGCAGACCCAAGCTTGCCACTCACCAGTCCAACGACCTTGAAGTTTAAGGTGGGCGCCTCGGCAGTCTTCGGCGGTTGCGCACCGAAAAGCGAGGCTGCGAGATTGGCGTCCAGGGGCATGGCGACGGCTCCGGTCGCGATCGGGGCAATGGCTGGAGTCGGAGCCGCGAGGCGCGGTACCCACCATGCGAGGGTGGCTGCCAACAGCGCAAGAAGCAACAGGGCGGCCAGCCGCGGCAGCCAGAGGATAGCCTTCAAAGACAGACGTCCTTCGTGGAGGTTAATGCAAGGACTATCATACCGGGACCTTTGGTTTGCCCGAGCATTCGATGACGCACCGTTCCTACGATTTGTCACTATCCCCCGCGGCGGATCAGGCCGATAGGTCTGTTCGCGCTGGACCGTCTTCTCGATTGGTTCGGTCGCGCCGAGCGGCGGGCGGTTTTACCCTGATTGAGATCATGGTCGTGATCGTGATTCTTGGGGTTCTGGCGGCTTTGGTGGTTCCTCGCGTAATGAGTCGTCCTGACGAGGCCCGCGCGGTTGCAGCCAAACAGGATGTTGCCTCGATCATGCAGGCCTTGAAGCTTTATCGGCTGGACAATCAGCGCTATCCAAGCACCGAGCAGGGTTTGATGGCCTTGGTTCAGAAACCCACGGTATCCCCGGTGCCATCGAACTGGAAGTCCTATCTCGAGCGCCTGCCGAATGACCCCTGGGGTAAACCCTATCAATTTCTGAATCCAGGAATCCGCGGTGAGATTGACGTCTTCAGCTTTGGCGCCGATGGTCAAAGCGGCGGCACCGGCGTGGATGCCGATGTGGGCTCGTGGGACCTCTGAAGCTTCAATCAACTCAAGTTTCGTTACATCCCACCTCTTCCGTTGAGTTGAGCCGGGCCCCGAATCGGCAACGGCGATCGGCGCGCGGGATGACGCTGATCGAGATGCTCGTTGTTGTGGTTATTATCGGAATTGTTCTAGCATTTACGGCGATATCCGGGGGGCCAGATACGCAACGTCAATTGCGACTCGATGCTGAGCGACTGGCTGCGGTACTCGAAATCGCGCATGAACAGGCGCTGATCGGCGGTGCCCCGCTTCGGTTTGAAATTGATGCCCAAGGTTGGCGTTTTCTGATTCGAGATCAGCGCAGTTGGCGGCCTCTGACGGGCGACCCCGAACTACGCCCCAGACCCTGGAGCGTGCCAACCCAGGTCGATCTGAGTCGGACTGACGGACAGTCGACGGTCGAGTTTGGACGCGATGCGATCGATTCGCCATTCACCATTGTTATGCGCCGCGAGCAGGCCCGAGTCAGCCTGCAGGCAAATGGCCTTGGCCTGTTTGGTGTGCAATGAACGCGCGGATGATGGTCCGACGGTCTGCCAGACGGTCTTTTGTGGGCTTCACTCTGATCGAGGTGTTGGTGGCGCTGACAATTGCGGCGGTGGCCTTGATTGCAGCGTTGCGCGCGACCGCGACGTTGACACAAGGTGCACAGGACATGCGCCTGAGGGCGTATGCGCTGTGGAGTGCGGAGAACCGGTTAGCGACGATTCGCCTGAGTTCAGAGTGGCCCGAGGTTGGCCGGCGGCGCTTCGATTGCCCGCAGGGCGGGGTCGCGCTGCGGTGCGAAGAAGAAGTATTCGCCACCCCGAATCTTTTTTTTCGACGGGTCGAAATATCCGTTCGCGCGGCGGATGCGCCGGTGGAGACCGATGCGCCGCGCCTGGCTCGCCTGGTCGGCTTCGCCACCAACGTACCGGGCGGCTAACCATGTCCGCTCCAAGACGCTCGCGTGCTGGCTTCACCTTGCTTGAATTGCTGGTGGCGATCGCGCTGCTGGGTGTTCTGGCCGTGTTGTGCTGGCGGGGGCTCGAATCGGTTCTTTCTTCACGCGATCGTCTGACCCGTGAGAGCGAGGGGTTGCGAGCGCTGACTATCGCGTTTGCTCAGGTCGACGATGATTTGCGGCGCACCTGGGCGGTCCGGACGATTCCGGCGGTGGCCCGAGCAGTGCGCTTTCTGTCGGTCGATGATCGCCTGGTTCTCGAATTGGCCCGTTTGGGCGGTACCGCTTCTGATCCGACCCGAATTGATCGGGTGGTCTGGCGATTGCGCGCGGACACTCTGGAGCGTGGAGTGGCCGCAAACATTGCCGATGGCGCCAATGCGGCGGGCGAACTCGTCTGGCAGCCGGTTCTTGCCGGCGTCAAAGATCTGCAGTGGCGGGCCTGGCCAAGCGGACAGGGGTGGCAAACTGGATTTTCGATGGCGGCTTTAATGGCCAGTCAGGACGCAAGCCTGGCGGCGCCTCCGAAAGGAGACCCTGCCACTCCTGCTCCAGCGCGTCCAGTTGAGGCACCCATTCTCGGGGTCGAGTTGTCGATCGAGCGGGCCGATGGTTCCCGCTTCGTTCGCGTTTACTCGGTGCGCGACTGATGCTGAAACGAGCTCTTCAGGGGCCGCGTCAGCGCGGGGCTGCGATCGTGACAGCACTTTTGATCGTTGCGCTTGCGACTACGATCGTCTCGGCGCTCTTTGCGCGTCAAAGCGCGACCGTACGGACGATCGAAAACAGACTGGCGATCACCCAGGCGCGTTGGATCGAGCGTGCTGCAATCGACTGGGCCCGAGTGATCTTGCGCCAGGACGCCCGATCGAGCAGCACGGATCACCTTGGCGAACCTTGGGCGGTTCCGGTTGCCGACACACGGGTTGATGCGTCTGTCGGGGCGGGGGGGGCATTGGATAGTGGGGCGACACCCGCAACGCTTTCGGGACAAATCCTGGATATGCAGGGTCGGTTCAATTTGGCCAATGTGGTGCCGGGCGGCCGCGTTGATCCGGTTGAAGCCGCCGCACTCGCGAGTTTGCTGACTCTTGTCGGACAGCCGTCATCCTTGGCTGAGCCGCTGATTGCCCGCTTGTTGGCTGCGACCCCATTGGTCAAAGAGGCGGCTGGCGGGGGGGCCGGAACCGCGACCGGAACCGCGACCGGGACTGAGTCGGCTAACTCATCGCGTCCGACTGCTTTTCCGATTCGGCGGGCTGCTGACCTCTTGACGGTTCCCGGGTTCGACGCAGTTGCAGTGGCTGCCCTCGAACCACTGATCGTCATGTTGCCGCGAGCCGCTCCAGTCAATATCAATACCGCATCCGCTGAGGTGATTGCTGCTCGCACGGGTGTCATGGATTTGCCGCAGGCGCGAGCATTTGTGGCGACCCGGGAGCGCGTTCCGTTTCGGGATCTGACCGATGCGAACCAGGCTTACGAGCCGCAGGCGCAGATTTTCAAGGCCGAACGTTGGGCTGTCACATCCGCGTGGTTTCTCGTCCGGGGAGCGGTACGTTACGATCGGATCGAGTCACGCAGTGACACACTCCTGGAACGCAAAGGTCGAGAACTCGTAGAACTGGTATGGCAGGACCGTTACTAGGATCCTTATTTCAGCGCCAACGCGCGCCGATCGGGGTGATTGCCTGGTTGCCCGCGCGCGCTTCCGCGCCTCTCGCAGTGCCCGCAGACGGCCTGGCGGACACGGCCGCCCTGACCGTTTGGCGCCACTCCGGTACCGGCCCAGAGCGATGCACTCTAGGGGCTTTGGAGGGCGTCAAAGAAATCGCCGTAGTTTTCGACCCGCGGGATGTCCTGCTGGTCACCGCCACGGTGCCCCCCCTGACTGGGACCCGTCTCGAACAGGCCCTGCCAAATCTGATTGAAGATTCGCTGCTTCAGGATCCTGCAGCTTGCCGCATTGCATTGGGCCCGGAGCTCGGAGAAGGTCGACGAGTTTTGGGCGTTGTTGATCGGGAATGGTACGACCTCATCGTCGCCGGGTTTGCCCGGGAAGGGATACGCGTCGCAGCGGCCTGGCCGGCGCCCCTCGCGATTCCCTGGCGGGATGGTACGTGGTCGATCGCCTGGGTCGGTTCCTCACTAACGATCCGGCTCGGATCTGCCGACGGCTTCGGGGTCGAAGCGGAACGCCCCGATCTCGAATCGTCGGCGGCCGCGCTGCTCGCACTGGCTCAGACGACTATTCCATTCGAAGGAACGGTCAATCTGTACGCCGATGATGCCGAGGCTTTGAAAGCAATTCAATCCGCGGTTCGCGCGGCTGGCCTGGTTGGAGTCACAAACCCCATGCCGGTCCCGATTCCCGCGTCGATTGACCTTCAGCAAGCGGTGGCGGGGAGGTCGCGTCAAGGGCGCCCTGCGGTGAAGGTGTCTTGGTCTAGATGGCGCTGGCCACTGGCACTGGGAGCCCTGTGTGCAATGACGGCGATTATTTGCCTCAATCTGCAATGGGGACTGATGTCAAAAGAGTCCGTCGCGATCGAGGCTGCCATCGAACAGCGAGTACGTACGGTGTTGCCGGCACGGATACCGATTGTGGATGCGTCATTGCAGATGCAGCGTCGGCTTGATGTGGCGCGAATTCGTGCAGGTGAGCCTGCCACCGATGACGCGACCGCGCTCTTGACCCGGCTGGCGACCGCCCTCGGACCACGGGCGATGGACGCGTTGAATTCCGCTGAATACCGGGACGGTCGTTTGCGGGTGCGATTTCAACCTGGCTGGGCCGATGCAGCGGCCGCTCGGGAGTCGCTCCGCGAGGCGGCGGGCCGCGAGCGCTTGCGTCTGCAATTTGAGGAACGCGACCCGGTCGCGATTGTGAGTTTGGGGTCATGAACGCTGATCAGAGCCAAATCGCTCGATGGACGTCTGAGGCCCGCGGAAGGTGGGATGCGTTTGCCGTGCGTGAGCGCTGGTTGCTGGCTGTGGCTGTACTCGTGTTGGTTTTGCTCGTGCTCGACCAGCTCGCCGTTTCTCCAGCATTGCGCGGAATTGCTCGCCTCGAGCGGGAGCTGCCGCAACGACGAGCGCAGTTGGCGCAGGTCGACTGGATGGCCGATCAGTTTGCGGGGCTCGCTAGCCGGGCAGGTGCGCCATCGGCCCAACCTTTGGGTGCAGAGCTCGAGCGGTTGTTGAAGTCGAGCGCTCTCCCTGCCGAGTTACTTCCAGGTGGTGATACGACCTCGCAAGAGCTTCGCGTCAGTAGCGTGCAGGTGACTCGATTGTTGAAGTGGGTCGCCGACACTCAGCGCGATCTGCGTATCCGTGCGACCAGCCTGGAGATTGAACGCACCAAAACGCCTGAAATGGTCTCAGCACGAATCCGCTTTGAGCGGCCACTGGTGGAATCTCCTTGAGTCGGGTACCGAAAGTCGCGTTGACTCTGTTATTCGTAGCTGGCGTTGCGATTGGGGTCCTCGCGATTTCCCCACCAACCGCACTGCTCGATCTCTGGCTGACTCACGCCATCGGGGGGCGGGTTCGTTTGGCTCAAACTGAGGGTACGCTGTGGCGGGGCGCCGCACGGATTGTGATTGTTGACCCCGGTCCCTCGCCAGCCTCTTCAGCTGCACCATTACAGGGGCTTGCCTTGCCGGGGGTGATCCGTTGGACCCTCTCGCCAAGCCTTCTGATTGGGCTGCTGGACGCCAGCGTGGTGCTGGTCGACGGTGGCGCACCGGTGCATGTGGTGGGATCTGTCGCAACCGGGGTTCGGGTGGATGCAGGACGCTTTGAGTGGATCGGTTTGGCGCTATCTGGGTTAGGTTCTCCCTGGAATACAGTTCGGCCTGTTGGGGCGTTGCGCGCTCAATGGGAGCCGATGGTGATTGACTCGGCTGGAATCCGCGGCACACTGACGCTCGAGCTTGCAGATGTGACATCCGCGATGAGTCCAGTGCGTCCGCTTGGTAGCTGGCGACTGGCCGTGCGTGCGGCCGGTGAGAGCGCAGCCTTGCGGATGGAGACTCTCGCCGGGCCGGTCAATCTTGAAGGCGACGGGCAATGGAATGCGCGTGGCGGTCTTAAGTTGCGGCTGGCTGCTTGGCCGGATCCGACAATGCAGACGGCGTTGACGCCATTGCTTAACCTGATCGGACCGCGTGAAGGCGGTCGAACCATTATTCGCTTGGGAGCCTGACTTGTTCATTGAAGATGCGCGCGGGGTTCGTCGGCGGGGGCGCTGGTTGCAGTGGCCCGCCATGACGGCCAGCAGGACGACGGTACCGCTCTCAAAGCTTGGTTTGCTTTGCTGCCTGGTTACTTTGCCATGGATGCCTGTTTCGACAGCAATGGCGAAGAAAGCGATGGCTGCATCGACCTCACCCCCGACCTCGACCTCGACCTCGACCTCGACCTCGACCTCGTCGTCCAATCCGACCTCGGCGTCGCCTTCGGTCCCCTCTGTTGTTAATCCCAATGAGCCAGTGTCGCTCAACTTTAAGGACGCGGATCTCGATGCGGTGATTGGCGCCTTCGGGCATCTGATCGGTCGTACCTTTGTGGTCGATCCAAGGGTTAAAGGCAAGTTAACGCTTGAGACGCCCAAGCCAGTGCCGCGGGCAACGGCGCTGCAGATGCTGCAATCGTCGCTGAGGATGCAGGGGTTTGCGATCATCGAAGCGGGCGGATTATTGCGCGTCGTGCCCGAGGCGGATGCCAAGGTGCAGGGCGGTAAGGTGACGACTGGCGCCAACGAAGTCTCTCGAAGCGCGAATTCGGGCGATCAGATCCTGACTCAGGTGTACCAGTTGCGCAACGAGTCGGCTTCGAATCTCGTGGCGGTCTTGCGGCCCCTGATCGCGCCCAACAACACGATCACGGCGTATCCGAACAACAACTCTCTCGTGGTCACTGACTATGCAACCAATCTCCAGCGCATTGGTCGTCTGATTGAGGTCCTCGATAACCCATCGGTTAATGATGTCGAGGTCCTGCCGCTCAAGTACTCAATCGCGTCCGATGTGGCCGCGGTCATCAGTCGTTTGCTGGATGATGCGGCTCGGGCCGGTCAGGGGGCACAGGTTGATCCAGGCCAAAAGGTCCTGGTGCTCGCGGACTCGCGCAGCAACTCCCTGTTATTGCGGGCGACTAGCTCGGCCAAGATCGCGTTGGCACGAAGCCTGGTCGATCGACTCGACCAGCCATCGGCCACACCAGGCAATTTGCATGTCGTCTACCTGCGTAATGCCGAGGCAAGCCGTCTCGCCCAGGTCTTGCGCGGAGTCCTTGGCGGTGCGCTAGGCTCGGGTGGCGGACCGATCGATCAAGGTTCCAGTGCCGGATTCGGCGCGGCGCAGGGGGCTGCTGGTCAGGGCGGTTTTTCAGCGGGCGCTGGCGCCACCGGTGGGTTTGGCCAGACTGGGCAGACCGGGCAAACTGGTGCCCAAGGCGGGCAAGGCACCGCAATGGGCGGTGGATTTGGCGCCTCCAACCCCGGTGGTGCCAACCCTTCGCAGTCGCAGCAGGCTTTTACTTCTGGCGGTGCCACGGTCGCTGCAGATACGGCGACCAATTCCCTGATCATCATCGCGGCCGAGCCGATCTACCGTAATTTGCGTGGGGTGATCGACCGTCTGGACGCGCGTCGTGCTCAGGTCTATATCGAATCACTGATCGTTGAAGTCACCGTCAGCAAGTCGGCCGAGTTCGGTGTTCAGTTCCAGTTCCTGCAATCACCCTCAGCCGGGGGAACAGGTGGGATTGGCGGAACGAATTTCACCGCGGCGGGTTCATCGACCAACATCATTGGCTTGGCGCAAAATATTGCTGGTGCGGCGCGCGGTCTGAATGTCGGGATCATCCGCGATGTCAGCATCCCTGGGATCAGTAGTTCGTCGGTGGTCAACCTCGGCTTTCTGGCACGTGCTCTTGAGGAAAGCGGTTCTGCCAATATTCTGGCGACGCCCAATCTTTTGACGCTGGATAACGAAGAGGCGAGGATCACGATCGGGCAGAACGTACCTTTCATCACAGGGCAGTTTCTGACGGCCAATACCGGAGCGAGCGTCAGTCCATTTCAGACGATTGAGCGTCGAGACGTTGGCACCACACTTCGGGTTCGACCCCAGATCTCGGAAGGCGGACTCGTCAAGATGCAGATCTTCCAGGAGGTCGCGAGCGTTGATACCTCGCAGAGTAATTCCGCCGGACTCATCACGAACCGGCGTGCAATTGAATCGAATGTCATCGTCGATGATGGTCAGATGGTGGTGCTTGGTGGGTTGATCCAGGAGACGGTTGAGGGTTCGATCGAGAAAGTTCCGGGCCTGGGTGATTTGCCGGTCGTCGGGCAATTGTTTCGGTTTGACAAGCGTTCGCGCAAGAAGACCAATTTGCTCGTGTTCCTGCGCCCGGTCGTGCTGCGCTCAGCGGAAGCCTCGTGGAACCTGACCGCTGACCGATATGACTTTGTGCGCCGACTGCAGGCCGATATCGCCTTGCCGCCGCACCAGGTGTTGCCTGACTTCACCTCAACGCAGTTGCCGCCGATGACCTCGCGCCCTGGGGCAGTTGGACCTCTGCCGGGTTCGGCTGTTGAGACCCCTGCGCTGGTTCCCACGCCTCTGCCCGTGCCTTCACCCGGACTGATTCCCCGAAGCTCAGGCCTCGTCTTGCCGCCCACACCGACGGTTCTGCCTGCGCCGGCTTCTGCCCTCATTCTCGACTCCGCCCCGGTACCCCGTTGATCCGAGTTCCCTACGCATTCGCGCGCAGCCAGCGGGTCCTTGTGATGTCCGTTGAGGCTGGTCATGCTGAAGTCTGGATTGATCCAGCAACCCGGCCTAGCGCGTTGGCTGAGCTTGCACGGATGGTGCCTCTGCGACTGAACCCGGTTCGTAAAAGTATCGCCGAATTCAATGCGGCGCTCGCACAGAGCTACTCAGGTTCGGGCGGGACCGCGGCGGCGGTAGCCGAGGAGGTCGAGAGCGATCTGGATCTTTCGCGCCTGCTCCAGGACATTCCCGAAATCGAGGATTTGCTAGAGGCTGAAGACGATGCGCCGGTGATCCGGATGATCAATGCGCTGCTGACTCAGGCGGCACGCGATGGCGCGAGTGATATCCATATCGAGCCGTTTGAATCCTTCTCTTTGGTTCGGTTTCGCGTCGATGGCACGCTGCGTGATGTGGTTCGGCCCAAGCGTGCGTTGCATGCGGCTCTGGTCAGTCGGATCAAGATCATGGCCCAACTCGATATCGCCGAAAAGCGCTTGCCGCAAGATGGCCGGATAACCTTGCGGGTAGGTGGGCGACCCATGGATGTCCGCGTCTCGACGCTCCCGACCGGTCATGGCGAGCGGGCGGTTTTGAGGTTGTTGGACAAGGAGGCTGGGCGCCTCGATTTGTCGCGCCTGGGGATGAGCGATATCACCCTGGCCTCATTTGACCGCCTTTCCCACCAACCCCACGGGATTGTGTTGGTCACGGGCCCGACCGGTTCGGGCAAGACGACGACGCTCTATGCGGCCATGGGCCGGCTGGACGCGACGACGACCAATGTGATGACCGTTGAAGACCCGATCGAGTATGACCTCGAGGGGGTTGGTCAGACGCAGGTCAATCCACGGATTGAGATGACATTTGCCAAGGCCTTGCGATCGATTTTGCGCCAGGACCCCGATGTCATCATGATCGGCGAGATTCGCGATCTGGAGACCGCTCAGATTGCGGTCCAGGCCAGCCTGACCGGCCACCTCGTGCTAGCCACGCTCCATACCAACGATGCGGTCAGTGCGATCACCCGTCTAATCGATATGGGGGTTGAGCCATTCCTGCTGTCATCAAGCCTTCTGGGCGTATGCGCTCAGCGCCTCGTGCGCAGGCTTTGTATGAATTGCCGTGAGTCTGATCCGTTGATCACCGGTAATTGGCGGGCTGTTGGGTGTCCTGCTTGCGCTCGAACCGGATTTCAGGGCAGAACCGGGATTTACGAACTGCTGATCGTTGATGACATGATTCGAAGTCAGATTCACGAGCGGGCGGCCGAGGCAAACATCCGCCAAGTCGCGTTGGGTTCGGGAATGCTGACAATGCGCGACGACGGGCAACGCTGGGTCAATCAGGGCATCACCTCGCTCGACGAAGTGATCCGTGTGACCCGCGATTAAGCCCCCAACATCAAGCTGACAAATGGCAGCATTTCGCTTTGAGGCGGCCAGTGCTACGGGTCGGGTAGAGTCGGGCTTGCTCGAGGCAGACAGTGCACGAGCTGCTCGTTCGATCTTGCGCGAGCGCGGCTTGGCTCCGCTGGTGGTTGAGGCTGTCGCGGTGGCGGTGGATCAGGCCACGACTTCGCGCTGGGCAGGGCGTCTGAGTCAGGCCGATCTCGCGCTGGTCACGCGCCAGCTCGCTGGGCTACTCAGTGCCCGACTGCCTCTTGAGCAGGCGCTCAATGCGGTGATCGAGCAGGCCGAAAATCAACGGGTGCGCGATCGCTTTGCGGCTGTTCGCAGCGAGGTGGTGGCTGGACACGGGATTGCTTCGGCGCTTGGGCGTTTCCCGAGAGACTTTCCTGAGGTCTATCGGGCGCTGGTCGCAGCGGGGGAGCAATCGGGCGATCTCGCGGTGGTCATGACCCGTTTGGCCGATTGGGTCGAATCTCGCAGTGCACTGGCCTCTCGTGTGACCATGGCGTTTCTATATCCGGGCATCGTCACAGCGGTTGCGCTGTTGGTCATTGTGGGCTTGCTGACCTATGTGGTGCCGCAGGTGGTGGGTGTCTTTGCGCAAACGCGTCAGAAGTTGCCTCTACTGACGGTCATGCTGATCGCCACGAGCGATTTTCTGCGGGCCTGGTGGTGGTTACTGGCCGTCGCCCTCGGGGCCGGGGCGGTGGCGGGGCGCGCCATGCTTGCGCAACCAGCGGTGCGGATGATTTGGGACGCTCGCCTGCTTGAACTCCCGATTATTGGGCGACTCGTACGTGGCCTCGATACCGCACGATTCGCCAGTACGATCTCGATCCTCGCAGCCGGGGGCGTTCCACTCTTGCGGGCTCTTGAGGCTGGGGCCCAAACATTGGGTAATCGCGCCCTGCGCGTCAATGTCGATGATGCGATCAGTCGCGTTCGCGAGGGCGCGACCCTGTCGAGGTCTCTGGCCGTCCAGGGCAGATTCCCACCGATGTTGGTACATCTAATCGCGAGCGGCGAAGCGACTGGCGAACTCCCCGCGATGCTTGAACGCGCAGCCGCGCTGCAGGCCCAGGAGGTTGAGCGGCGTACCATGACGTTGACTGGTCTGCTGGAACCCTTGCTGATCCTCGCGATGGGCGGCATTGTTCTGGTGATTGTTTTGGCGGTCCTGATGCCAATCATTGAAATCAATCAACTGGTGCGTTGAGATGGCCTGGCTCGAAGTTGCGCTGCTGTTCTTGCTGATTTTTATCAATGGTCTGTTTGCGATGACCGAAATCGCGCTGGTGACGGCGCGTCGGTCAAGGTTGCAGCGTCAGGTGGATGAGGGCGATCGCTCAGCTGCTGCTGCAGTGCGTCTGGGTGAGGACCCAACCCGGTTCTTATCCACGGTCCAGATCGGCATCACATCGATCGGGATCCTGAACGGGATTGTCGGTGAAATGGTTCTGGCTCAGCCCTTTGCGCTCTGGCTGGAATCTCAATACGAGTTTAAGGAAGGCACAGCTGGCTTGCTAGCAACGGGCCTGGTCGTTGTCGTCGTGACCTACGTTTCGATCGTGTTGGGGGAATTGGTCCCGAAGCGTCTTGGCCAGATTCATCCCGAGCCCATTGCCCGTGCGGTCGCGCGTCCCATGCTTTGGCTGGCCGCAGCCACCCGGCCATTTGGGCGCCTGTTGACCGGGTCGACGGAATTGGTCCTCGGATTGTTCGGGGTGAACGCGCGCGGTATGCCCGCCGTGACGCAGGAGGAGATCGACGCGCTGCTTGCCGAGGGCTCGGAATCAGGTGCGATTGAGGCCCAGGAACATGCCATGGTTCGGAATGTGTTTCGTCTTGATGACCGCCAGATCGGGTCCTTGATGGTGCCGCGCGGCGATGTCGTGGTGCTTGATCGGTTAGTGCCGACCGAAGAAAATTTGCGGCGGCTTGAGGCATCGGAGCACTCCCGTTTTCCGGTCGTGCGGGGTGGGCTCCATGATGTCGTAGGCGTGGTAGCCGCACGTGCGCTATTGGGGGCAACGTTGCGTGGCGAACCTCTCGATCTGGCACGCGAAGGCCTTCTGCAACCGCCTGTTTTTGTGCCGGAAAGTCTCACGGGAATGGAGCTGCTGGAGAATTTCCGTTCCTCTGGGGTTCAGCTGGCGTTCGTGATCGATGAGTACGGTGAGGTCCTCGGAATCGTCACCTTGCAGGACGTCATGGAAGCGATTACGGGCGAATTCAAGCCTCGCCACGCCGAGGACGCCTGGGCCGTGCAGCGGACGGACGGCAGTTGGCTGCTCGATGGTCTGATTCCGGTCCCGGAACTCAAAGACCGGCTTGGACTCCGTTCGGTGCCCGAGGAGGATAAGGGACGTTTTCATACCTTGTCCGGCATGATGATGCTGATGCTTGGACGTTTGCCCGGCGTGACCGATCGGGTGGTCTGGGAAGACTGGTCGTTCGAAATTGTGGATATGGACGCCAAGCGCATTGATAAAGTCCTGGCGGTGTCGGTTGGTGAACCGGAGGGCGCCAATGCGCTGGATGCTTCGGTCATGATGCCGCCGGTTGCCTGAGGGGGCCCAACAGGATCAGTTCCCTACAGTGAAACAGGACCGGCGTAGCCCGTCAGTTCAAGATAGCCCCGACCGATTTCGGGTGCCTCTGAATGATCGCCGTCGACCAGGCGAACCGCACCTTCCCAGTAATAGCCCCCAGTGCTTGCACGAGCATCGACCTCCTGATCGTCGAGCAGCGGAATCAAGCGAAGAGTCCTTTCTTTTTTCGAGGGCTGATCGCGCAACCTTAGTCTCATTGAGACGGGCCAGTCGGCTCCACTTCGGCTCGATCGCCAGATGCGAAGGGGTTCGAAGACAACATCGGTCGTCGATTGGGGCGCCCCGAGCTGCAATACTTCTTGGCGCCCCTGCGCATCCCGCCATGCAACGTGTTGCCATCGGGAATTGCCATGGGCGTCACGGATTCGAAATGCCGTGAGCGAACCACCATCATGTAGGTTGATTCCAACCCAGTCCCATCCTACGGCCCCTGTTTCGAGAAGCGTGCTTGACCATTCATGATCAAGCCAGGCGCGGCCGGTCACGGTTTGAGCTTTTGACCGCACCTGAATCTCACCGCTGACCTGCAGTTGCGGGCGGCTGTAGTAAAAGCTCGCTTGCTCCGGGTTCGGCCCCTTCGTGGAAACGCCGTTGTTGCCCTGTAGCAGGGGCGCTCCAGCCGACTTGAACGAAAGTGCAAGCTCGAAGGCTTGGCTTCGAATTTGGGCCCGGTACTGGTCGCTCTCGGTCCGGGCCAGTTTCCAGGGCCCGATCTGAACCTGTGTGTCTTGAACAGCGGCCTGCGCAAGTCCGAAACCAATTCGCGCAGCGCGCTGATCGTGCAGGAGACGCCCCTCCTCGGGTAGCGCCAGGGCTGCATGCGCAAACAGGAGTTGGGTCGGTGCAAAGCGGCTGGGATTCGCGTTCGGGTGGCGGGTGCGGGCTCTAAAAAATGTAATTTGCACGCCACACGGGGGGGCATCCTGGCGCTCGAGCCAACCGGTCAGGTACCACCACTCGGTTCGGAAACCGGGATGAGCGCCGTGATCTTCGGGGAACCGAAGGCGGCGTGGCCGAACCGCTTCAAATTCGGGCGCTTGGTTATCCGTGCTGCCCCGAGCCAAGACCAAGGCATGCGGGGTAGCCCCGATGAGCGCCGCGGTCTGGACTGAGCGTTGAATTGAGCGTTGAACTGCGCGCTCAAAAAATACGCGTCGAAGGATCATGGTTGGCGATGGAGTCGAGCTCACCAGTCCTCCCGCACGGCATTTGAAGGAGATTCTTCGAGCGCTTGTCGCGTCGCAAGCCTTGCGGCTAGGACCGCAGCGCCAATCAGTGTCAGGCCAGTGGCCAGCAGGAGGCCCCAGGGGACAGACCAGTTCATGGTCCAGTGAAAAGACTGCGGATTGACCTGAAAAACAAGGATGGCGGCGATGGCAGCGCCCACCATGCCGCCCCAGATGACGCCGAGGGTGGCAATCGTGAGCGCTTCGATCGTGATCTGCTGACGCAATTGGTTGCGGGTTGCCCCCAGGTGCCTCAGGATGCCGAACTCGCGCCTCCGGGCAAGCGATTGGCCGCCGAACGCCGCGGCAACTCCAAGGATGCCAACGCCGATGGCGGCGGCTTCGAGCGCGTAGGTCACGGCGAAGCTGCGGTCGAACACGGTCAGCGACAAGGTCCGAATTTGGGCGGAGCTGCGAAGATCAAAACGGGCGTCGGCGGGCAGGACTGACTGAATGTTGGCACTTACCGAGTCGGCGTTTGCGCCGGGCTCAAGCCAGATTGCAGCATCACTGACCGAATCATCAGCTGTCAGGCGTCGGTAGTCTTCGGCTTGTATGACGATCGATCCGTGTTGGCGAGAATAGTCTCGCCATACCCCGGCGATAAAAAAGGTGGCCGTCCCGTCCAGTGGCAACACCATTTGCATGCCGGGGCGCAGGCCATCGCGGCGTGCGAGCGGTTCCGAAATCCAGATTGGGATCGATCCCGCGGGGTTTTTAACCGTAGGTCCTGTCATGGGCAGCCCAGACTCTGGGTGCTGCAGATCGATCCGACGTGCGAGCAGCGCGACTGCCGGACGTTGCGGGTCGAGGATCAGCTCTCGGCTGCGCAAGAATTCAATCCTGGAAATGCCCTGGACGGCTCTTAATTTTGACTGCATCGGCGATGAAAACGCCGCCGAACCGCCCCCGCTGGGTGCACGCAGGTACAGGTCGGCCGGGAGCACCACGTCCAGCCAGTCGATGACCGAATCGCGAAAGCTCTGAACCATGATGGCCATCGCACACCCCAGTGCGAAGCTCGCCACCACACCGGCGACGACGCCAGTCGACTGCGACGGCGCCTGAACGACGCGGGTGATGGCAAGCCAAAAGGGCGGGTGGCGCCAGCGGATTGGTTCGTCTCGAGCAACCGTCGACAACATCACAGGGACCAACGTGATTCCTGCCAGAAGCCAACAGGCAATGGCAACATAGGACGGAATGGGCAGTTCCTCGATGGTTGGGGCTTGCAGCAAGAGGGCGCCGGCAGTGAGCAGCCCTGCAGACCACCACGTTAGTTGTCGAGTCTGGCCACGTGGGATCGCTTCGCCACCGGTATCTCGCAAGCCATCGATTGGGGTCATACGACTGGTTGCTCGAGCTGGCGCCCAACTGGCAAGCGCGCCGACCAGGGTGCCTGCGGCAACGAAGGCCAACAAGGTCAGCGGGTCCGCCCGCAGTCGGGCAGTTCCCGAAAAATAGCCCCCACCGAGATCGCCGCCAACGGTGAAAAGCAGCCCCTGCGCGGCCAGAACCCCAAGGCCGATACCCAGCAAACTTCCCGTCAGCGCAACCGTCAGACCCTGTAATGCGACCAGCGCAATCACGCCGTTCGGTGGCATCCCCAGCACACCGAGCAGTGCCAGAACCGATCGTTGGCGTCGGACCGCGAGCGTCAACGCCGTCCAGACCAGAAACGCTCCTGTGAATAGTGCGACGAGGGCCAGCACCGCGAGGTTGACGCGATAGGCCCGCGACAGGTTCGACATTCTTTGTACCGAGGCGTCGGGCTCCAAAAGCTCAAGTCCCTTGAAACCGGCCCCGGCCAGGCGATCTTGCAGTCGGCCAATGGCAACGGCTTTGGGCAGGGTGGGATCCAGACGGAGGTCGATTCGGCTCAGTCGTCCGAGTGCATTAAAGCGCCACTGCGCGGTTGCCAGATCCGTCAGAAGAATGCGGTCATCGAGATCCACGGAACCCGCGATCTCAAGCCTGACGTTGCTGAGGCCGACGATCAGGTCGATCGAATCGCCGTTAGCTGGAGAACCGAACTGCTTGCGGGATTGTTCCGACAGAAAGACCTGGTCGGCTGCAAACAACGCGGACGCAGAACCGTTATCGGTTTCCGGTGTCGCCAGGATCGGAAGGAGGGCTGGCGTGACAGCGGCGGCTCGAAGTATGTCAAGTCCGATGACGCGGTAGGCATCCTGTCGCGAAGAGCCGAGGCGCAAGTCGAGTACGGGGCTGGCTTGCGCGACCTCTGGTGCACTGGCGACGACTGGCCAGACCGATTCATCGAAGAGGCCTGCAGGGCTGACGAGTTGCAGTTGTGCATTGCCATTGATACGGGCAATCGCGTCGCGAAATTCATCAAGTGCGGATCCGTTGACTAGATGGATTGCGAGGGCCATCGCGACGCCGCTGGCGATTGCAAGGATTGCGATGATCCAGCGCCCGGGTTGCATTCGCCATGCGGCCAGGAGCCACCAGCGCGCAATCACGCTGAAATTGTTGGTCATCGGCGAGCGGTTTGATCAACCAGTCGATTGGGCTCAAGGCGGAGGGTACGGTCGGCGCCTGCGGCCGCCTGGGTCGAATGAGTGACCATGAGGATCGATGAGCCAACCGCGCGGGCTTCGGCGCGCAACAAGGTCAGCGCACGTTCAGCTGAATGTGGATCCAGGTTGCCGGTCGGTTCGTCGGCCAAGATGATTTGCGGGCGGTGAATGAGCGCCCGGGCGAGTGCAACGCGTTGTTGCTCGCCGCCCGACAGTTCACCCGGCAGCGCGCGCAGTCGATCGCCCAATCCAAGTCGCCCCATCAGGTCCGCCGCCGCTTCGTGCGCAGTCCGCTCGTTGCCACCGCCAAGCAGGTGGGGCAGCGCAATATTCTGCAGAACATTCAGATGTGGGATCAGGTGGAACGCCTGGAAAACGAATCCGATCAGACGTCCGCGCAGGCGCGCGGCAGCATCGGTTTCCAGTTGATCAACCCGGACCATCTGATCGCCATCACGAAGCTCGATCGACCCCGCGTCGGGGCGATCGAGTCCTGCAATGAGGTGCATTAGAGTCGATTTGCCGACGCCAGACTCCCCAACAATGGCGACGCATTCACCACAGTTGACCTTGAGGTCGATCTCGCGCAATACCCAGCGGTCGTTTTGCCCCGGTCGGGCACCACGGTGCAGTCGGCCGACGCCCCGAACAAACAGCGCGCAGTCGCCCGGTGGCGTCGCCACCATCAGTCGATGATGTCCGCACAAGCATCCAGTGGAACGGCAACCACTTTGCCGACGACGGGGACTGTTTTAACGACTGCGGCCGAAATCCGGCATGGGGCTGCCAGGACACTGCAGCCTGAAAGGGTGACCAGCAGGATCACCGATATTAGTGGCGAAACACTGGAGCGACGGTTGAATGGCGGGGTAACGAGAGGACTAGCGAGCGGGGCGAGTTTCGTTTTCATCTTGAAATTAATCTAGGGATTTGAAAGATAAGGACGACTTTCGAGTGACTTCCTTACGTCATTTCTGCGTCAATTCTGCGTCAGTTCTACGTTAGTTCAGGCTGTGAGCTGGCGCCAACTGCGCTCCCCATCGAGGTGGAAAAGCCAGCGTCGACGTAGGTGATTTCAGCGGTGACTCCACCGGCTAGATCGGACAGCAAGAAGGCGGCAACGTTGCCCACCTCTTCTGTGGTGACGTTGCGGCGTAGCGGTGCGTTTTTCGCGACCACATCCAAAATGCCGGAGAAGCCTTTGATTCCGCTCGCGGCGAGGGTGCGGATCGGGCCAGCCGAGATGCCATTCACACGGATTCCCTGATGGCCAACCGCTTCTGCCAGATACCTCACTGACGCCTCGAGAGAGGCTTTCGCAAGCCCCATCGTGTTGTAGTTCGGGACCATGCGAACCGCGCCGAGATAGGACAGCGTGAGCATGGCGCCGCGTCTGCCCTGCATGGCAGGAAGGGCACCTCGCGCCAATGCGACAAAGCTGTAAGCGGAAATGTCATGTGCGATCCGAAACGATTCGCGGGTAGCTCCTGCGAGAAACTCGCCTGCGATCGCTTCTCGGGGCGCAAACGCGATGGCGTGCACCAACCCATCAAACCCATCGGGCCAATGCTTGGCCAGTGCCTCATACAGCTGGTCAATTTGAGCGTCTTCGGCAACATCACAGGGCAGGGTGATGGTCGAACCAAAGTCGGCGGCGAGCCCCGCGATTCGTTCCTTAAACCGCTCATTCTGATACGTGAATGCCAATTCAGCCCCCTCTCGGTGGCAGACTTTTGCGATTCCGTAGGCGATTGATCGGTTCGAAAGCAGTCCCGTGATCAGGATGCGTTTGCCGGCAAGAAAACCCATGATGTCTCAGTTGAAGTAAGGGTGGGGTCAGCGCTGACGCGTGGGGCGGCCGCGTGAAGCAGGGGCGGGTTTGCGGGCACCCTTCGGCTCGGTCGCCTTAACGGGGGGCGGCGCTTTGACGGACTCTCGTTGGCCGGCGCGGCGCGCGCCCCGAGGATTTTCGGCCTTGGCTGGCTGGCCTTTTGCGATAACAGGCGGCGCTGAAGCTGTTCGGCCTTTGAGGTTTGACTCTCGTTTGGGCTCGGGCACGTGCTCGGATCGGGGAGCTGCTGCAGTGTTTGATACCGCCGCCGTTCTGAGCGGGCCAATCGCTGGCGCTGCGACTGGGTTTGTCGGGGCTTTGGCGGTGACCATCGGCGCAATCGGGGCAGATGGCGACGATTTGGCGCTTGACTGCGGGACTGGCGGTAGCGGATCGGGTTCCGCGAGAGCGACCTTGACGATCTGGCGGTCACCGTACTCGGTCGTCACCACAGTTTGCGATTGAGCCGGCCTAACAATTAGGCGCATACCGCGTCGGGCGGTGTCGCGCAGACCGTTCCAGGCCCTCAGCGCGGCGACGGTGATGCCATATCGATTGGCGATCGACTGCATATTCTCTTGCCGACCGACCAGATGGCGTTGGGCGGGCGTATCGACCAATTCGTAGACCCGTGGTGCGATGAACTGCTCCACCAAGGTCTCGTCCTGAACTTCCTTCTGCGGCGCGAGGATTCGGGTTCCAGGCAGCAGGCGGGCTTGGGTGTTAAGACCGTTGGCTCGCCGTAATTCGTGACCACTCAGACCCGATCGGCGGGCGACGGCGTCGATGGTTTCACCCGGGCGAATCGTCAGGGGTTGCCATGAGGCTAGCGGTTTGCGTGCGCTTGCATGCTGGTCCATCGCCTCCATAAATCCCTGCACCCGTTCGGTCGGCAAAATGATTACGTTGTTGCGACTGGCCGTAATGACCGGGCGATTGTGCGCTGGGTTGAGGGCCAGGAATTCTCCGACGGTCATGCCGGCAAACCGCGCTGCAAGGCTCAGGTCAATCGGGCGCAGCTTTTCAAGGGTTGCGAAATAGGGTTCGTTCGGGATGTCGGGTAGTTCAAAGCCGGTGGTCTGTGCGCGCGCGACGATATTGCGCAGCGCCATTAGTTTAGGCACGTAGTGCCGGGTCTCGTTGGGCATGTCGAGTGACAGGTAATCCGTCGGACGCCCGCGCGCCGCATTTTTGCGCATGGCTCTCTGGACCGCACCTTCGCCCCAGTTGTAGGACGCCAATGCCAGGAACCAGTCGTTACCCTGCATTTCGTAGATCCGGGTGAGATACCCCAGGGCGGCGTTGGTGGACTGCAAAACGTCTCGACGCTGGTCGACCCACCAGTTCTGGGACAGATCGTAATTTCTTCCAGTGGAGGGAATGAACTGCCAGAGGCCGGCCGCTTTCGCTGACGACATCGCAACCGGATTCATCGCGCTTTCTACAAATGGCAGCAGCGCAAGTTCACTGGGTAATCCGCGCCGTTCGATCTCTTCAACGATAAAGAACAAGTAGCGTCCGCCGCGCTCGAACATGCGCTTGAGCGCGTCAGGACGGGAAAGATATAGGCGCTCATAGTTAGCCACCAGCGGGCTACTGAGCTCTGGCAGCCGATAACCCGCCCTGATTCGGTCCCACAGGTCCCGATTCGGCGCTGGGCCGGTTGGTGTTGCAGAGGTCGATGTCGATGTCGATGCCGATATTGAAGACGCCGGTGCTACCAATGCAGCGGGCTGACTGGTGGTTGAGACGCCACGGCTATTCTCGGGGTCTGGGGCGAACGTTTCTCTGCCCACCGATTCGGGAGTGACGGGCTCGGCCGATCGGTTCGGGCTCGGGGCTGAGGCCTCGGCCTCGGCCTTGGCTTCGGACGACATTTTCTCGACTGGTGCGTCGTCAACACCCTGCGCGGTGGCGAGTTGCGCGAACGCGAGGAGGGCCCAGAGCCAGCGCCGCATTAGCGATGCGGAACGAGGGCGGCGACGGAGTGGCGCAATCGGCTCACGGGCGTGCTCGGGGTCAAAAACGGTGTCATCAAGCGTATCCTGCAATCTGCGGTGACCGGATGCTAACGCGATGTCGGAACAACAAGTGAACGTAGAGCCAGCCCAAGACAAGCTGAGCGCTTGGACGGAGTGGTTGGGGTCCCCGCCGGGGCGCTACGTGCTGCAATGGCAACAAGCACAGTATGACCGAACGGTCTGTGACTTTTTCGGATTTCATGCTGTTCAGATTGGCCTGGCCGCTTTGCCGGCCCTGCGCGAAAGCCGGATGCCACTTCGCGTCTTCTGCGCCCCGACCCCAGAGTTGGTGGGAACACACCCAACACAATCGTACTGCGAGGGTTCCGTACTGATTGAGCGCCCCGAAGAATTGCCCTTTGAAACGGGCTCGTTGGATCTGGTGGTTCTGCCCCATTTGCTCGAATTCGCGGAGGATCCTCATCAGATATTGAGAGAGGTTGACCGGGTCTTGCGAGCCGAAGGACGGCTGATGATCTCGGGCTTCAACCCAGTCAGCCTTTGGGGGATGCGCCAAGGCCTTGCCCGCGGGATTTTACCGGATTACCTGCCGCGGCCCTGCCGGATGCTGAGCGTGCCTCGCTTGCGGGATTGGTTCAAATTATTGTCATTTGATCTCGACCGTGGGCGGTTTGGTTGCTACGCCCCCCCATGTCGCTCGGATCAGTGGCTTGCCCGCAGTGCAATCCTCGAAAAAGCGGGCGACCGATGGTGGCCGATTTGCGGCGCTGTTTACTTTTTGGCCGCAGTAAAACGCGTCCAGGGCATGCGCATGATCGGACCCGCCTGGAAGCGCACTAGCAAGGCGGCGGTCGGTCGCGTCGTGGCCGCCCCGCCAACTAACCGTGACATGGGCGAGTAGCAGCGAGCAGTAGCCGTCAGTCAGTTAGGGTCACTCCCGAGAAGCGATGCCCTTTTTCAGGCGCTCAATGCCCTCGAGGAGCAGAACGCGCGGGCGGGCAAAACACCAGCGCAACCAGCCCTCTCCCTCCGGGCCAAAGGCAGAGCCAGGGGCTAGTCCAAGTCCGACGGTCTGGACCAGGGCCTGCGCCAAAGCTACGCTGTCGAGGGTACCCTCCACCTTGAAGAATGCGTACATCGCACCGTCTGGAATCCCGGCGGTGATGCCAGGGATCGCCTCTAATGCGGTCAACAGGGTTTCTCGACCGTTGATTAACCGCTGTCTGAAGGCCGCCAGGTCGGGCTCGCCAGTTTCGACGGCGATGACGCCGGCTTTCTGAATGAAAGTCGGAGCGCAGGAGGTATTAAATTCAATCAGCTTTCCGAGGTCGCCAATTAATGCGGTCGGCGTGACCAGCCAACCAAGGCGCCAGCCCGTCATTTGCCAGGTTTTGGAAAACGTATTGGCGACGATCAGGGCGTCCTCCGGGTGCGCGATATCCAGCATGGACGGCGCACTGGCGGACTCGACCGGCGAAAAAACAAGTCGTTCGTAGGCCTCATCCGACAAAATCCAGATCCCAAGGTGGCGGCAATGGGTCAGTAGCCTTGCTTGATCCTGCGCACTCATCACCCAGCCGGTCGGATTGTTAGGCGAATTGATCAACACCGCGCGGGTGCCAGGTGTGAGGCGCGCCAGCAAAGCGTCCAGATCCAGATGCCACCGTTGGCTTTGCGGGTTCAGCGAGAGGGCCACCCGATCGACGACAGCACCCAGGATCGCAGGGATTTCGACCAGATTTGGCCAAAGCGGTACGACCGCGACTACCCGGTCTCCAGGCGACAGGATCGCCTGGCACGCAAGCATCAATCCGTTGACGCCTGAGTTGGTGATCGCGACCCGAGCGACATCGACCGAACGGTGCAACTGGCTGAGGTAACCCGCAAGCGATTCCCGCAATGCGGGCAAACCCAATGTCGGGCCATAAAAAGTGTCGCCGGCATCAAGGGAATGTTTGGCCGCCTCACGGATGGCCAAGGGTGTGACGCCATCCGGTTCTCCAAACCAGAACGGCAGGACATCCTCGCGCCCCATGGCGGCATTGGCGACCAGTCGAATCCGGCTTTCGCTCAGCGCCCGAACTTCAGGCCGGGCTATGGCGGCAGGGAATGAGGACAATTCGGGCTGCATTAATTCGCTGTTTTGATCAAACATTCACTATGCTATCGGGTTAATTCAAGTTGTTTTTTGGGTGGGCTTGTGAGAAGTCGAAATGTTTCTGTCCTAATCATTTCCCTGGTGGGAATGGTCTTGATTGGTGGGCTCGCCTGGAAAGAGTCAAAAACTGGTGAAGTGAGTGCTGCGTTGAGTGCTGCCTTTGGCGCCGCAACTGGAGCACAAGCACCCGCCAAGCCCAGTGGCCCGGGTGGGTCGGGTGGTAGTGCCACAACAACTCCGGGAAGCGCAGGTGGCCCCGGCGGGGCTGGTGGCGGTGGCGGTGGCGGCCCTGGCGGGGCGGGTGGCGGCCCGAAAGGTCCTGTGGGTGTCGAAATCGTTGCTGCGAAGACCGGAACGGTGCAGGACCTGGTGGCCGCTGTGGGTACCCTGCGAGCCAATGAATCGGTCGTTATAAAGCCCGAAATCGCCGGGCGGATCGCCAAGCTCGGCTTTAGCGATGGTGAACGGATTCGTGCGGGGCGGGTTATGGTTCAGCTCGACACCTCTGTGCCCGCAGCCGAATTGGAACAAGTGCGCGCCGAGCGCGCACTGGCACTTGCCAAGTACGAACGAGCGGTTGAACTGGCCGAAAAGAATTTTGTTTCTGCACAAGCACGGGATGAAGCCGGCGCAAATTTGCAAGTCGTTGATGCACGTCTCGCGCTCGCCCGCGCCCGACTTGAGAAGAGCAGCATCCTCGCGCCATTTGGGGGCATTGTTGGACTGCGCAATGTAGCCCCTGGGGACTTCGTCAAGGACGGCGCCGAGTTGGTGACGCTCGAGGATACGAGCTCGATGAAAGTTGACCTGAGGTTGCCAGAACGGGTGATCGGCCGCTTGCGCCGTGGCCAGTTGCTGGAGATTTCGGTCGAGGCGCTTCCGGGGCGCACGTTCAAGGCGTCGATCGACGCGCTAGATGCCACGGTCGATGCCAATGGACGGTCGATTTTGGTGCGTGGCCGCATTCCAAACACCGACGAGATCCTGCGTGCCGGCATGTTCGCCAGAGCACAGGTGGTGCTGAGCGAGCGCAATGACGCAGTGCTAGCGCCCGAAGAGTCGATCGTCCCGCAGGGCCCTGACCTTTTTGTCTGGCGGGTGACCGAGGGTAAGGCATCGAAGATCAAAGTTAAGGCGGGTGTTCGTCGCGACGCTCAGGTTGAAATTTTGGAGGGGCTGGCAGGCGGCGAAAGCATCGTGATTGCTGGCCAACTCAAACTGAACCGCGACGGACAGG
>Ga0214921_10002977_pt1 | contig 26713 bp, 25 predicted proteins | sample LL1505_MetaG_FD_177992 | JGI IMG/M metagenome (GOLD analysis project Ga0214921, IMG submission 177992) | Freshwater microbial communities from Lake Lanier, Atlanta, Georgia, United States - LL-1505 | ecosystem: Environmental > Aquatic > Freshwater > Lake | place: USA: Georgia | collected... | reverse complement strand
AATGGGATGGTTCATATCGGCTCCTGAAGTCTTGAGTGTGAACTCGGGTTTTACAAATGCAGCTAACGGTTGCATAAGATCATAAATTCTTGAGATTTGTTACTCATTTGCTGAACTCTAAAGTGGGGTAATTACTGATGGTTTGGGGGTGCTTGCGCACTTCATCAGCTGAGTTAATTCCTTAGAATGAAACTGTCAATGCTGAGTGCCTCATCTCTCAGGCATGTTGGCATATCACATCAATCTGGAGACAAACATGATGAAAAATCTATGGACCACTTTGGGGGCTGCATGCTTGGTCTTTGCTGGCATGGTGGGTACGGCTTTAGCTCAAAACTTTCCCAACCGACCCGTCAAGCTTGTGGTCACTTACCCACCGGGAGGTAGCTCAGATTTGATGGCCCGCATCATGGGTCAAAAGCTCAGCGATTACTGGAATCAACCTGTGATCATTGAAAGCAAGCCCGGTGCTGCAGGATCCATTGGTATGGAGTTTGCCGCGCGTCAGGCGGCTGACGGTTACACCTTCGTGATTGGCAACTTGGGCCCCGCATCGGTGAACCCTTTGATCACCAAAGTGCCCTACAGCATGGAAAACGATTTCATTGCGGTTTCCCTCACGGCCACCGGCCCCAACATTCTGGTGGTGCCCAGCAAATCGCCATTCAAAAATTTGGGAGATTTGTTAACAGCAGCCAAAGCCAAAAACAACTCCCTTAATTTTGGTACCAGCGGAACGGGCAGCATGTCGCACTTGGCGGGCGAGCTCATCATGCGCCAAGCGGGTGTCAAGATGACGGGTGTGGCTTACAAAGGCGGCGGTTTGGCTGTGAATGATGTGCTGGCAGGTCAAATTGACTTTATCGTTTCAGATGCGTTGCCCGTGGCGCAGCACATCAAATCTGGCGGATTGCGTCCTTTGGCCATCACCAGCGAAAAACGCTCGCCCTTGTTTCCGGATATCCCCACTTTTGCTGAAGGGGGCTTGCAGGGTTTGGTGGCGGTGAACTGGTGGGGCGTGTTTTTACCCGCAGGTACACCCAAGGCCATCGTAGACCGTTACAACGAGGCCTTGACCAAGGTCATGGTCAACCCTGACCTCAAAGAGCGCTTTGGCGGCTTGGGTGTGGAGGCCATGGCTTCATCACCCGAAGAGTTCAGGGCTTTCTTGGCCTCTGAAAAAGCCAAATACTCCAAACTCATTGCAGACAACAACATCAAGGCAGATTGAACATGTTTTTTACTTGCGCCCCTCATTGCGCCGACCCTTCGCACAAGCACCACGCAGCTGCTACCAAATCCAGCAACAGGGCACGTGTGTCGGTGCCTGTCCTTCCGGCCACCGCCCGAGCAAAGGCAACGGGTACTGCTAAGGGCGCAGGCAAAATGCCGCGCATTGACATTCATTGCCACTATTTCAATCCCGAGGTGGGCAAAAAAGCCTCGGTATTGAACCCCGTGGAGCTAGAGGTGGGGCATATATATGCCAACCAATTGACACGCGACGTCAATGCCAAGCAAATGAAAGACCGGTCGCCCAAGCTGTCCAACATTGAAGTCCGGTTGAAGGATATGGACCGCATGGGCATTGACATCCAAGCGGTATCCCCTGCACCCTTTCAGTACTACTATTTTGCAGAACCCGACTTTGGAGCCGAGCTGGCGCGCGATGTCAACAACGGCATTGCCGACATCGTGGCCAAGCACCCGGATCGCTTTATGGGCCTGGGCACGGTGCCTTTGCAAAACGCCGACTTCGCTGTGAAAGAGCTCAACCGTGCAGTTAAGGATTTGGGCTTGCGGGGCATTGAAATCAATACCCACGTCAATGGCAAAAACCTGACCGACCCCTCTTTAAACCTCGAAAAGTTCTTTGCCCGCGTGCAAGAGTTGGGGGTCACCCTGTTCATGCATCCCAATGGGTTTACCGATGCCCAGCGTTTGACCAACCACTACTTGAACAACGTGATTGGCAACCCCCTTGAAACCACCATTGCGGTCAGCCACTTGATTTTTGACGGCGTTATGGAGCGCAACCCCAAGCTCAAAGTGGTGCTGGCTCACAGTGGCGGTTATTTGGCGCACTATTGGGCGCGGATGGACCATGCGCACCGCGCCCGTCCAGACCTCAAAACAGTGATCAAGAAAAAACCTTCTTCCTATTTGGAACGGTTTTACTTCGACACCATCACCTTTGATGCCGACATGCTGCGTCACCTCATCAACCGCTTTGGCGCGGAGCATGTCTTGCTAGGTACTGACTACCCTTATGACATGGGTGAGGAAGACCCACTGGGCTTAATTGGCTCTGTCAAAAAGCTCAGCCGCGCTGACAAAGACCTCATTCAAGGTGGCAATGCCCTTCGCCTCTTGAAGGTCACGCCGGTCAAAAAACCTGCTGCCAAAAAATAGGGCGGTCGTTGTGACCGCATACACCCCAAGGCAAGTGGGGGATTGCTTCAATGTGGAAGACCTGCAGGCCTTAGCTCGGCAGCGTCTGCCACGCTGTATTTACGATTTTTATGCCGGTGGTGCTGAAGACGAGTTCACGCTGCAGCAAAACCGAGCAGCATTTTCTCAAGTGCAGTTTGCACCCAGGGTGCTTCAGGATGTCAGGTCTGTTCAACTTGGTGCTGAACTTGCGGGTGCCCCTGCTGCAATGCCTATGGCCATTGCACCAACGGGCGGAGCTGGCTATGGTTTTAGAGAGGCGGATACAGCCTTAGCACAAGCAGCCTCTAAGTACGGCATTCCGTACACCTTGTCCAGCAGTGCCACCACCACTATTGAAACCATGGCCCAAAAAGCGCCAGGACGTCTTTGGTTTCAGGCCTATATTTTTAAAAACCAAGATTTTTTCTGGAGTCTTTTAGACCGCGCTTTGGCTGCTGACTTTGAGGCCTTGGTCATCACATTGGACCTGCCTGTGGGCGGCAAGCGTGAGCGGGACATGCGCAACCATTTTTCGGTTCCTTTTCGCTACACGCCACGCAATGTGCTGGACTTTGCAAGTCGACCCCGCTGGGCATGGGATATGTTGATCAACGGCTTGCCCCAACTGGTCAACTTGAAAGGCCTGAACCAGCGTCCTACCTCCGCAAAAGCTTTGGCATCTTCTGTGGGTAAAGCTTACGACGCGGGCTTTGACTGGAGCCGCATGGCCGAAGTGCGCGACCGCTGGCCGCGCAAACTCATTGTCAAAGGCATTCATCGGCAAGACGATGCCGAGCGTTTGGTGGCCATGGGGTGCGACGCCTTGGTGGTGTCCAACCATGGCGGTCGCCAACTCGATGGTGTACGGGCCTCTTTGCACGCCTTGCCTGAAGTTTTGGCGGGGGCTGCTGGTAAGGCGCCGGTGCTTTTAGATGGCGGTATCCGTCGCGGTGCAGATGTGGCCAAAGCCATAGCCTTGGGCGCTCAAGGCGTTTTGCTCGGTCGAGCCACATTGTTCGGCGCTATGGGCGGTGGTTTTGAAGGCGTTGACCGTGCTTTGGATATTTTGCGAGACGAGTTGCATCGCACGCTGCAGTTGTGTGGCTTGTCGGATGTGCGCCAACTGTCACCCGATATTCTGCGAAATTATCCCCTCAACACCATTAGGAGTTCGATATGACCAAAATTCTGATAAGCGGCGGCACCGTGGTTACCATGGACCCCAAAATTGGCGATCTGCCCACGGGCGATGTCTTGATAGACGGCAACCGCATCGAGGCAGTTGCCCCTCGCATCCAAGCAGATGACGTACAAGTGATCGACGCGCGCGGTACCGTGGTCATTCCCGGCTTGGTCAATGCCCATATGCATACATGGCAAACCGGCTTACGCGGCCTGGCCTCCAACTGGACGGTTCTGGAGTACTTTAAAAAAATGCATGCGGGTCTGGCCACTTTGTTTCAGCCCTCAGACATTTACATTGCCAACCTCGTTGGTGCGCTCAATCAAATCAATTGCGGCACCACCACTTTGGCAGACTGGTGTCACAACAACCCTACACCTGCTCATACCGATGCGGGTATTGACGGTTTGGTGGAGTCGGGCATTCGTGCGGTTTTTTTTCATGGCTCACCCAAGCCCGACCCCAAGCCAGGTCAAAAACCTTTCTGGGAAGTGCCACACCCCCGCAGCGAAGTCGAGCGTTTGCTTAAAACAAGATTCACTTCATCCGAAAGCTTGGTAAGTCTTGGCTTGGCGATTTTGGGGCCGCATTACTCCACCTACGACGTGGCGGTGGACGACTTCAAATTGGCGCGCGAATTCGGTTTGATTGCCAGCATGCACTGTGCCGGTGGAGCAGCCCGTGTGCCCGACGGCTGGGACCGCTTGGCCCAAGAAGGCTTGCTGGGCGACAACAACAACATTGTCCACGGCAATGACCTCACAGACGCGCAGTTGCGCTTCATGCTGGATCAAGGTGTGAGCTTTTCACTTACCCCCGAGACGGAAATGTTTCAAGGCCATGGCTTTGCCATCACGGGCAGGCTGCGCAAAATGGGGCATCAGCCCTCTTTGGGCGTGGATTTGGAATCTTGCATCAGCGGTGATATGTTCACGGTGGCGCGCATGGCCATGGCCACACAGCGCGCTTTTGACAATGCCGAATCCAAGCAACTGCACCAAAAGCTGCCAGATACATCCACCATCACTGCCCGAGAAGCCTTGTCTTGGATCACCATAGAAGGCGCCAAGATGCTCAAAATGTCAGACCGAATTGGATCGCTCACGCCCGGCAAGCAAGCCGACGTGGTGATGGTCCGTATGGACGATTTGAATATGTTGCCCGTGCATGACCCTGTGGCTGCTGTGGTTACTCAAACCAGCTTGTCCAATATCGACACGGTGTTGGTGGAGGGGGCCATTCAAAAGCGCCACGGCAAATTGTTGTTTGGTGCCTTGGCCGAACGCCAAAACAGTCTGAAGCAGTCGGGTGGCCGCATCGTTCATGACCTTCAAAAGCTTGTGGCTTTGCAGCACTAGTACGTAACTTCCTTATTAAGGTTTACGCTAATTGTTGGGTGAGTCCTTAAACTGGATGATTCAGCCCATCTTTTAAAGGCTAACCAGGAGGCTGATCATGCAAAGTTTCATTCAAAAATTGGGTACCAGGGTGCTGGGCTTTGCTGCGCTTGTGTTGAGCGCGGCTGCCATGGCTGCGCCATCGGGTACCCCTATCAAAGTAGGCGGTACTTTGGCCTTAACGGGGCCACTCTCTGCCACTGCCATGATCCACAAATTGGTGGGTGAAATTTATGTGGAAGAGCTCAACAAAAAGAACGGATTGTTGGGCCGTCCTGTGGAATGGATTTTGAAAGACGACCAGTCCAAGCCCGACATGGCACGTACTTTGTACGAACAAATCGTCACAGTAGACAAAGCCGATCTGCTGATTGGCCCCTACGCCACGGCCAATATTCTTTCTGCCATGGGCGTGGCACAACGCTACAACAAAGTGCTGATTCACCACACTTTCGGTATTCCCAATTTGGCCCGCTACGACATGCAGTTTCCTACTTGGGCCACTGGCGCCACGCCTGAGGTGTCTGGCCCTAACTTGGTGCTAGATGCATTGTCTTCAGGCCCCAAACCGCCTAAAACCATTGCCATCGTCACGTCCAAGTTTCCTTCGGTGCACTTCATGTCCTTGGGAGCCCGCGAAATAGCCAAAAAACGCGGCTTGAACGAAGTTCTGTACTTGGAGTGGGAGTTTGGCAACCGGGATTTTGGCGCCATTGCAAGCCGTCTTAAAGAAGCCAAGCCCGACTTTATTTGGGGTGGTGTGATTGCCCTAGAAGGCATGATGCTTTTGGATGCGATGAAAAAAATCGACTACACCCCGCCCCAAATGTTCCACTTCTTGCCATCCCCAGGGCCCATGCTCAAGTCACCCGATGCCAAAAACGCTCTGGCCATGACCATCTTTGAGCAGCATGCTCCCATGATGAGCAATACCGGTGCCACAGAATTTGCCAAAATCTACAACGAGCGGGCTGCCAAGGCTGGATTGCCTGACATATTTGTGGACACTCAAGCAGCAGCATCTCTTGCCGCTTGGCAAGTCTTAGAGGCTGCGGTCACTGCTACCAAAAGTTTGGATGACCGTGCTATATCACTCTGGCTCAAAAAGAATACGGTCAACACCATTCAGGGCCCCATGCGTTTTGATGGTGTCAACAATTACGGCGACGACATGACCAAGGTCAAGCAGGTGCAAAACGGCGAATGGGTGGTGGTATGGCCTCGCGCCTCAGCAAAACCTGGAGCTAGGCTACAAGCCCCTTAATTGAATGCAGGTTCCAGGCTTAGAGTTGCTCGGGCAGTCCCTGCTGTCCGGGCTGTTTATAGGTGGGCTTTACGGTTTGCTGGGTTTAGGTTTGAGCTTGTCATGGGGCATGCTCAAGCAAATCAACTTGGCCCACTTTGGGCTTGCTTTTTTAGGGGCGTATCTCACTTACCAAATGTCCAACTCGTTTGGGGTGGACCCGATGGTCACTTTGGTCATCATTGTGCCGGGATTTTTCTTGATCGGCATGGCTATGCATTGGGTGTTTGCCAAATTCAAGGTCACGCCATTCAATTCATTGCTGGTCACCTTTGGCCTTTTGGCCATCATCGAATCTTTGATTCAGTATGTATGGACTGCAGACTATCGCAAGCTGGAGTCCCATTACGCTGAAGTCAAATTCAAGGTCGGTCTCTTTTACATTCCGTTGCCGGAACTGTTGACGTTGCTGTTGGCTCTAGCCTTGTGTGTGGGCACATGGGTCGTATTGCGCTACACCTCAACAGGAAAAGCCATGCGCGCCATGTCTGAAAACCCACGCATGGCGGCAGCATTTGGGGTTAACGAGCGCATGCTGGCCCTGTGGTTGTCCGGCGCGGCTTCTGCATTTGCGGGAGTGGCGGGCGTGTGTTTGGCTTTGAGTTTCACCTTGGCCCCTTCGCAAATTTACGGCTGGATTGGCGTGGTGTTTTCAGCCGTCATGATCGGCGGCTTGGGTAACCCTTTAGGTCCGCTGATCGCAGGTATTGTGATTGGCTTGTCTGAGGCCACCACCATGGCCATCACGGCACCGGCTTGGGCGCCTTTGGTGTCTTTTTCCTTGTTGATTGCCGTGTTGTTGCTGCGGCCGGGAAAAATTTAATATGAACCGGCAAGTATTGACGGTGTTTGCGATGGTGGCCGCCGCTTTGGCCTGCTTGCCGATGCTGCAGCTTCCCGCATTTTACGAATCCTTTTTGTATTTGATTTTCCATTGGGTGGTGCTGGCCACTTCCTGGAATATTTTGTCAGGCTATTCGGGCTATTTTTCATTCGGGCATGGTGCCTTTTTTGGCCTGGGCATTTACACCACCGCGGTGCTCAGTGGCAAGTTCAATTGGCCGTTTTTGTACACCTTGCCTTTTGCGGCCTTGGTGCCGGCTCTGTTTGGCGTGGGTTTGGGTGCCATTGTGTTTCGCCTGCGCAACCTGCGGGGCGAACTTTTTGGCTTACTTACCTTGGCGGTGACCTTTGTGATAGCCACCATTATTTTGAACACCCCGATCGATGGGGGCCCCGGGGTGTACCTATCAGCGGTGCCCATTCCCAATTTAGGGCCATCACCCTCTGCAACCTTTTACCTGCTGGCGCTGGCATTGGCGGTGCTGTGCGTATGGGGGGCCTATTACATCTACTGCAACCGTTTGGGCTCTGGCCTCTTTGCTATCCATGACGACGAAGACGTGGCCGAAGTCCAGGGGGTGCCCACATTTCGTTACAAGTTGCAGGCGCTGGCCATTTCTTGTGCTTTTGCGGGAGTGGCCGGTGGTGTGCATGCGCTGTTTGTGTCCTACGTCACGGTCAGCGAGGTGTTCAACATTGTGGTGCCGCTGAACGTGGTGCTGATGAGTGTGTTGGGCGGCTCGCGCCATTGGTTAGGCCCGGCTATAGGCGCAACCGCCATTACGGCTTTGCTTTATGCCTTCACCGCCGGTGATTTTGCGGTGGTGGGCCGCGCTACGGTGGGCTTGACCCTAATTTTGGTCATCTTATTCATGCCCGAAGGTATTTTGGGTCAGATCTTAAAAAGGTGGCGCCGCTATCAAAAACCCTCTGCCTTACCTGAGCCTATAGCCCCGGCGGTTATAGTGAGAAAGGGCGCGGCTGGAGAGGTGTTGCTACAAGCGGACGATGTGTCCATGGCGTTTCGTGGGGTCAAGGCACTTTCTAACGTGAGTTTGGAGGTTCGCCGCGGTGAAATTTTGGGCTTGGTTGGTCCTAACGGCTCAGGCAAGTCCACCATGGTCAATGTCATCAGCGGCTTTTACAAGCCCACGGGCGGTCGCTTGCTTCTTAATGGAACAGACTTGGTGCCCATGCCCGCGCACCGAGCTGCCCGCTCAGGCATTGCACGTACCTACCAAATCCCCAAGCCTTTTACCAACTTGACCGTGCTCGAAAACGTCACCTTGGCGGGTATGTTTGGAGGGCAACAGTTGAGCCGCAAGTTGGCTGCCCATCAGGCCATGTATTGGTTGGAATTTGTGGGCTTGGCAGAACGCGCGCGGGCTTTGCCCTCTGAACTCAATTTGCATCAGCGCAAATTTCTAGAGCTGTCACGTGCTCTGGCTTCTGCCCCTCAGTTGGTCATGCTTGATGAGGTCTTGGCAGGGTTAACGCCATCTGAAATCAACCACGCCATTGCCATGGTGCGAGAAATCCGACAGCGTGGCTCCACTATTTTGTTTATTGAACACAACATGCGGGCCGTGCAAGAATTGTGTGACCGCTTGATTGTGCTGAATTATGGGCAAATCATCGCCAGTGGTTTGCCTAAAGAGGTCATGCAAGACCCTGCTGTGATCAGTGCTTATTTGGGAACGTCTCAGTCATGACCGCCACTTCGCATTCAGACGCCTTGTTCCGTGCAGAACAAGTCAACGTGTCTTACGGCGACGCACCCGCCTTATGGGATGTGAGCTTTCATATTGAAGAGGGCGAGCTGGTCTCCATGGTGGGCCCTAATGGTGCTGGCAAAACCACCCTGATCAATACCGTCATGCGGCTGCTGCCCGTACGTTCGGGTCGCTTGATATGGCGTGGAGAGGACGTCACGTCACTGAACGCCACGCACATGTGCAACCGAGATGTGTCCATCGTGCCTGAGGGGCGCTTGCTGTTTGGCGGCATGACAGTGGAAGAAAATTTGGACATGGGCTGCTACCGGTCCATGGCCCGCCCCTTTAAAGAGCAAACCTTGGAGCGGGTGTTTGCACTGTTTCCTATTTTGAAAGAGCGGTTCTGGCAGCAGGCTGGCACCTTGTCGGGTGGCCAGCAGCAAATGGTGGCTTTTGGACGCGCGCTCATGGCGCAGCCCAAACTCCTGTTGATTGATGAGCCCTCTTTGGGCTTGGCACCCTCAGTGGTAGAGCAAGTGTTTGAGGCGATTGCTGAAATCCACAAAAGCGGTGTGTCGATTTTGTTGATCGAACAAAACGCGGCGCGCGCTTTAGCTGTAGCCCAGCGCGCTTATATCATGGAGGGTGGGCGCATTGTGTCGATGGGAGACCCTGAAGAGTTGATGCGCCTACCCCATATTCGGCAGGCCTACTTGGGCGAGGCAGCCCATGCGTGAGCTGCATGTACGGAATGTAATGAAGTAAGGAGACCACGATGTCCTATGTAAAAGTGACCGACTTGGCGTTTGGCCGGCTGCAATCCCCCGACTTGGATGAGGCGGAAGAGTTTTTAACCCAATTTGGCATGCAGCGCGCGGAGCGCACCCAAAATGCCTTGTACATGCGGGGTACAGACCCCAACCACCACATTCACGTCACGCATTTAGGTCCCTCTAAGTTTATGGGGCTGTGCTTTTTTGTTCGCGATGAAGACGACCTTAAAGCCTTTACCAAAGCTCCTGGTGCAACGGGTATAGAGCATGTGGACGAGCCCGGGGGAGGCAAGCGCGTTCGGATCTCTGACCCATTTGGCTATCAAATGGAGGTGATGTGCGGCATGGAGCAATTGACGCCATTGCCCGTTCGCAAAACCGTGGTCAATACCGGCGACCAAAAATACAACCGCGCCGGCTCCTTGATGCGATTGACTCAAGGCCCCTCCCAAGTCAAGCGGGCTGCGCATGCCGTCATCCTGACGCCTGATGCGGGTGAAAAGGTCAAGTGGTACCGGGAAATGTTTGGCCTAGTTTGTTCCGATGAAGTCTATGCAGGGAGCCGTGACAACGTGATTGCCTCTTTTAACCGTGTGGACCGTGGTGAAGACTATGTAGATCACCATACCTTTTTGTGCATCAAGGGCCCCTTGACCGGCTTGAACCATTTGTCTTTTGAGGCGCAAGACATTGACGACATCATGCTGGGACACAAGCACTTGCAAGACGCCCAAAAATACGAACACGTGTGGGGCATTGGCCGGCACGTGCTAGGCAGCCAAGTGTTCGATTACTGGAAAGACCCTTGGGGACGCGTGCACGAACACTGGAGCGACAGTGATGTCCTCAACATCCATGCGCCCACCAACTACATGACGCCTGAAGAGGGTTTGAACTCTCAGTGGGGAGAGCCTGCGCCAGCACCATTTATCGCACATGCCATTCCTTAATTTAGAAAGTTACACATGAACAAGTTCCGCCCCCTATTCAAATTCGCATTAGCCACATCGGCTGTACTGTCGGCCATCGTCTTGTCCGGCTGTGCCACGCCCACTGCCCAAGCCCCTGCCAACGACCCTGTGACCTTGCGCGTCAATGTGTTTAGAGGTGGCAGCAACTTGCCTATTTATATGGCGATTGAGAAAGGTTACTTTGCTCGCCGCGGCATCACGACCGAGCTTCAGTTCACCCCTAATTCCGACCAGCAACGAACTGGTTTGGCTGCTGGCCGTTTTGAAATTGCCCATGCCGCGGTAGACAACGCCGTAGCCATGATTGAAGTGGCCAAAAACGATGTGGTGATTGTGGCCGGAGGTGATGGCGGCATGAACGAAGTGCTGGTGCGCCAAGACATTCGCACCCTGGCCGACATGAGGGGGCGCACCTATGTGGTGGATGCCCCCAACACAGCCTATGCCCTGATCGGTCGCAAGATGCTTAAAAACGCTGGGCTTGCCGAAGGCCGAGATTACAAACTCCACCCATTGGGTGGATCTGAGGCTCGTACCAAAGGCCTAGATACTCCTGATGGTGCAGCGACCTTGCTCAATCCGCCATGGAACTTCATTGCCAAAGACCGTGGTGCCAAAAGCCTGGGGTTGACCATTGATTTGTATGGCCCGTACCAAGCCAGCGGTATTTTTGTCATGCGTCCCTGGGCACAAAAAAATGCTTCAGCAATGGAGCGCTATATTGCAGCCTACATTGAAGGCTGTCGTGCTGCTCAAGACCCCACGCAGAAAACCCTTGCCTTGCAGGTTCTCAAGCGCGAGTTGAAGCTCGACGACCGAATTGCTGACCTCACCTACCAAGCCCTGACAACCAAGGGTAGCGGCTTGAGCCAAGACTGTGCCTTTGATTTGCAAGGATTCCGCAATGTGTTGTCATTGCGTGCCGAAATAGAAGGCCAATGGGGAGGCCAGGCGCCAGCGGTCGACAAGTTTTTGGACCTGAGCTACTACAACCGCGCCGTTCAACACGCCAAGAATTGATTCATTAAGGGCAAGTTTTGATTTGAGGAATATTTGATATGAGACTGATGGCTTTTCAATACCAAGGGCAAGCGGCTTTAGGTTTGCATTTGGGTTCTGAAGTGGTGAACCTCACCGCCTTGGGTTTCCCGACTGATCTAGACGCGCTGCTGCGCGCTGGCCCTGAGGCCATGGCGGCGGCACACACTGCAGGACAAAAGGCGCGTCACCGCATTCCTTTGGCTACGGTGCAGTATTTGCCCCCTGTAGCCCATCCCGCCAAAGCCATTGCGGTGGGCTTGAATTACAAAGACCATGCGGCAGAGGGCAATTTTCAGCCACCAACCTATCCGGTTTTATTCCACCGCTACCCCAGTTCTTGGGTGGGTCACGGTCAGGCCTTGCTTCGCCCCAAGGTGTCTGAGCAGTTTGACTATGAAGGCGAAATGGTCGTGGTGATTGGCAAAGCGGGCCGATACATTGATAAAGCCCATGCTCTGGACCATGTGGCGGGCTACTCCATTTTCAATGACGGCTCTTTGCGCGATTACCAGTTCAAGTCCACTCAGTGGATGATGGGCAAAAACTTCGACGCTTCCGGATCTTTTGGTCCAGAGTTTGTGTCTGCTGACGAGCTGTCGCCAGGGGCCACCGGCTTGAAGCTGCAAACCCGCCTCAACGGTCAAGTGGTGCAGACCACCAGCACCAGCGACATGATTTTTGATGTCGCCACTCTGGTTTCAGTATGTTCCGAGCCCTTTGCTTTGGAGCCGGGAGACCTCATTATTTCAGGTACACCCGCTGGTGTGGGCTTTGTTCGCAAGCCACCTCTGTTTATGAAAAAAGGCGATGTCTGCGAAGTCGAAATTGAAGGTCTTGGTATTTTGTCCAACCCAGTGGTGGATGAGATTTAAGCCTCACTTTGCCACTTTTAACGGACTGAATAAATAGGAGGGGTGACCCATGCGTGACATGACATCTTTAAAGGCTAATGGTGCGATTGCGGTGATCTTCCTATGGGCTTTTCAAGCCCTAAACATGGGATCCGCTTGGGCTCAAGACTATCCCAACCGGCCCATCAAAATGGTCGTGCCCCAAGGTGCGGGTGGGGGCACGGACATTTTGGGGCGTCATGTGGCTGGGCGCATGACCGAATTGTTGAAGCAATCGGTGGTTGTGGAAAACAAAACGGGTGCGGGCTCTTTGGTAGGCACTGAGTTTGTGGCGCGTTCAACACCCGACGGTTACACGCTGATGGTGGGCGGCATCTTCAATATGGTGATGAACAAGGCCCTCATTAAAAACTTGTCCTACGAGCCCGAGCGCGACTTTATTCCTTTGGGTTTTGTATCGGCCTATCCCTTTATGTTGGTCACACGCGCAGACTTGCCTGTCAACAATTTGGCAGAGTTTGTGGCCTATGCCAAAGAGCGTCCGGGCAAGCTCACTTATGGCTCTGCTGGTATTGGCACCTTGCAGCATGTGTGGGGCGCCATATTGGCAGGGTCATTGGGCCTGGAAATGGTGCATGTGCCATTTAAAGGCGCGGGTCCGGCCCACCAAGAAATGTTTGCTGGACGCGTGGATGTGATGTTTGACAATATTTCTGCCTCCAAGGGCCATGTTCAAGTCAACAGACTCAAGGGCTTGGCGGTTTCTTCGCTTGCTCGTAACCCTCAAATGCCTAATCTGCCCACCATTAATGAAACAGGTGTGGTGAAATTTGATGGCGAGAGCTGGTTTGGTATTTTTGCCCCAGCGGGCACACCGCCCGCCATCGTGGCCAAGTTGCGTGAAGTGTTGGCCACCATCAACAAAGAACCTGAATTTGTGGCACGTGTCGACCGCGATGGCGGACGTATTTTGAACATCAGCCCCAACCAACAACAAGCCTTTTTGAAAGAAGAGGTAGAGCGGTGGGTCGGTTCGGTGGCACGTTACAAAGTCACCGCCGATTGATAACCCAGCCGCGCCTTTAATTTGGCGGCCATTTCCTGCTGCCACTGCGCCATGGGCATCACGCCGGGTTTGCCGACCAGGCGCGCATGGGTACTTTGAAAAATATTCTCATCGTTCAGGCTTAAATCTAGGGGCTCCAGAAAGGGTTGTTCCACGTGCCACGGGGTGTCAAGGTAGACCTCTACCCGGTTGACCTCAGGATCCCTAAAGTACAAAGACCAGGAATTTCCATGGTCTACGGTTTGAATCAAGGTGACATCTTTTCGCGAGATCAATAGCTTGTTCATGACCCGCAAGTCCTGCAGGCTACTCACTTGAAACGAAATTTGTTGCAAGCCAAATCCGGGCCCTGAGCCGGGCGGCCGACCGGTTTCCATCACCAGCTGGTGATGTGAATGGGGGTCGCGGCTCAAAAACACCACATCGTGATCCCGAACATGACCCGCATCGGTCACCACAAAGCCGAGCACCTCTTGGTAGAAGCTCGACATGGCTTGAATGTCCCATACAAACATGCCCATGTGGCGCAATTTAAGTTCCGGCAGCATTTGGAATTCCTTGGTGGTTTAAACGAGGCATAAGTGCTGGATTCACGAGCCTAACCACTGCTGAGCTTGTTCGTACAGTGCGCTTTGCTCAGGAGAGTTGTGTTGCACCAGGTCCAGCGTGATGTGCGCGCCCTTGAGACTTTGCACATAAGTCAAATGTCGGTAGGCTGTAGGCAAACTATCAAGCAGCTGCGTGTCCAAGGGCAAAGGTGTACCGGGCATGACCGGGTCCATACGGTCACGCTCATGTATGGGGTGCCGTTGGGCAATTTGCCAGCGTTGTTCCAGGTGGACACACCAATCCAAAAAACGGCACCACGCTGTGACGTCCACGTCCACGTCATGAATTCGTGCCCTGAGCATCAGGGTCACCCGGGTTTCGGCCAAGGCCTTGTCGCCAGAAAACTGAACCGCGCACGCACCCATGCTGTGCCAAGAAGTCGCGGCATGGGGGTTGAGGCTGCTTTGTATGGAGGCGTCTATAAAGGCGTCTGCGCTGCCGACCATCCAAGTGGTTTTGACTTGAGCGTGGGGCGCATAGCAGGTTCTGAGCTGTGACCAGTTGCGCGTATCGCGCCACAAACCCCAGTTATGCACCAGTTGTGTCAATTCAAAGGTGGGGTTGTGAGGGTAGGAATGCATGGGGGTTAAAGTGCTGCAGAAACTCAAAGCATAAGCGTGGACATCATTGGGCACCATACAGACTTTTCCTAAGTCAAGCTAGACTCTTGGGACGTTACCTGAGTAAAACTCAATATGAACATCATTGACAGTATTTCGGCACAATCAGACGTCATTGCCCGGATTCGAAAGGACATTCATGCCCACCCCGAGCTGCGTTTTGAAGAGCACAGAACCGCTGACCTGGTAGCGCAGCAACTCACCGCTTGGGGCATTCCGATTCATCGGGGTTTGGGTGGCACAGGTGTGGTGGGGATTATCAAGAACAGCACGTCAGATCGTGCTTTGGGCCTGCGTGCCGATATGGACGCTCTGCCCATCTTGGAAAAAAACACCTTTGAACATGCCAGCCGACACCACGGCAAGATGCACGCCTGCGGACATGATGGCCATACCGCTATGTTGTTGGGTGCAGCCCAACACTTGGCGCAGCATCGGCACTTTGACGGTACGGTGTACCTGATTTTTCAGCCAGCTGAAGAAGGCGGCGGTGGTGCCCGCGAAATGATTCGAGATGGCTTGTTTGAGAAATTTCCCATGCAGGCCGTGTTTGGCATGCACAACTGGCCAGGTATGGCAGCGGGTACTTTTGCGGTCAGCCCCGGACCTGTGATGGCGTCAAGCAATGAATTCAAGGTCACCATCCAAGGCAAAGGGGGGCACGCCGCTTTGCCACACACCACCCTGGATCCGGTGCCGGTGGCATGCCAAATGGTACAAGCGTTTCAAACCATCATCACCCGCAATAAAAAACCCATCGACGCAGGCGTTATTTCGGTCACCATGATTCATGCGGGAGAGGCCACCAATGTGGTGCCCGACCGCTGCGAATTGCAAGGCACCGTGCGAACCTTCACCCTGGAGGTGCTGGACATGATCGAAACCAGAATGCGCCAAATTGCCGAGTACACCTGTGCGGCACAGGGCCTGACCTGCACTTTTGAGTTTTTGCGCAACTATCCGCCCACCATCAACGCTTTAGCAGAGGCTGAAATTGCCAAACTGGTCATGAAAGATTTGGTCGGGCCAGATCAAGTCTTGGTGCAAGAGCCCACCATGGGCGCTGAAGACTTTGCCTACATGTTGCAGGCTAAGCCCGGCGCTTACTGCTTTATTGGCAATGGAGATGGTGACCACCGCTCTGTGGGCCATGGGGCGGGACCCTGCACCTTGCACAACCCCAGCTTTGATTTCAATGATGCCTTGCTTCCCTTGGGGGCCAGCTACTGGGTGCGCTTGGTGGAACGCTGGCTCAGCTGAAGTGGCGCTGGCTGGCCACTTGAAGCAGCCCATCAAAAATCAGGTTGTCCACCAATTCAAAGGGTATGGACAAGTTGGGTGACATTTTCCAACCGGCGCCACCCGTCATCACGCACCAGGGCTCGGCTTTGCAGTGTTGGCGCACATGCTGCACCATGCGGTCCATTGCCCCCGATATGGCGAACGTACCGCCAGTGGTGAGGGCGTCACTTGTGTTGGTAGGAAAGGGGCAGACATCGCCTGTGGGCACATGCAGACCGGCGGTGCCGGACTCCAGCGCGCGCAACATGATGCCGTGACCGGGCAAGATGTAGCCACCTAGAAAATGACCCTGTGCGTCTATGGCTTCCACCGTGACCGCGGTGCCTACCATCGCCACTACGATGGGACGCGCTGGGCCAAAAGACAGCATGCGGTGCCAAGCGCCAATCATGGCCACCCATCGGTCCGGTCCAAGTCTTGTGGGGTGGTCATAGTTGTTGGTCAAGCCAGCTTCTGAGGCGCTGGACACCACCCATTGCGGCGAACAAGGCCATATCTCCATTTGCTCTTCTACCCGGTGCCGCACCGAATCGCTGGCCACAATACAGCCCAACATGCTGCTGGGTTGGGGCAGCTTGGACCAGGCGCCTTCACTCAGTCGGTCGATGTGATCTAAAAACTCAGCGCCTTGCTGCAACAAATTCGCGCCAGGGCAGGGGGCATCAAACAAAGCCCATTTCAAGCGGGTGTTGCCCACATCAATGGCAAGAAACGTCATGGGTAGTGGTGTTGGGTGAAGCTGGATGGTGGGGCTTAGTTTTGCTTCCAAGGTAGCCCATGAAAACGCCAGCCCCCTAATGTGCCCCGATGACCAAGGGTATCGGGGTTACCCTCAAAGCCTTCCAGAATGTTGTAGGCCTCTAGGCCCAGAGCTGTGGCGCGTTGTGCCGCAGCTATCGAGCGCACGCCGCTTCGGCACAGCAGTAGTAATTTTTTGGAGTCAGGGCTTGCATTTTGAATGCGCTCATCAAACTCTGGGTTGATCGCCATACCGGGCCACTGCTTCCAGGCAATGGCCAAGGCACCCGGTACAAAGCCCACCCACTCGCGCTCGGCATCACTGCGAACATCCACCAGCACGGCCTCACCGGATTGACACCATTGGTAAGCCAACTGGGGGGTGATGTCGCCGGCGTAGTCTATAGCAGGGGTGACGCCCAAATTCAATGAAGACATGCCCTGTTAAACGATCTTCACGCTCAAGTTAGGCAGGCCGTCTATGTGCATTTCAATCACATCGCCACGCACCACTGGGCCTACGTTTTCAGGCGTGCCTGAATAAATAATGTCGCCCGGAAACAGCTCAAAGGCCTGAGACAGTCGGCTGATTTGTTCTGCCACCGACCAGATCATTTGGTTCAGGTTGGCGTTTTGTTTAGTCTGGCCGTTGACCTTCAACCATATGGAGCCTTTAATGAAGTGCCCTGTTAGCCCAACCTTATGCACCGCACCAATTGGGGCGGAGCGGTCAAAGCTTTTGCCGATTTCCCAAGGTTTTTTCTCATCGCCCAAAGCGCGTTGCAAGTCCCTGCGGGTCATGTCTAAACCCAGCGAATAGCCATAGACCAAATCCAGAGCGCGATCCGGAGGAATATCTCGCCCACCCTTGCCCAAGCAGGCTACGAGTTCAGCCTCGTAGTGGTAGTTTTTGGTCAGAGTGGGGTAGGGGTGGTCTGCCACTGTACCCGCGGCCACATATTGAATGGCATCGGTGGGTTTTTGAAAAAAGAAAGGGGGTTCACGTGTAGGGTCGGAACCCATTTCGCGGGCGTGCGCGGCATAGTTGCGGCCAATACAGTAGATGCGACGCACAGGAAACATGTCTTCGCTACCCACAATGGGTATATGGGTGGCAGGCACGTTGAAGGGTGTTTTGACTTGCTGTTGCGCGATGCCGGGGGTGGCACATCCCACCACTGCACCTGTCGCCATTAAGGCGGAACCTTGAAAGAAATTACGACGATCCATGTAAGTCTCCTTGTTTGAGTGATTTATAAGAAGCATCTTAAAGGCACTAGGCCAGTTATGGATCAAAGATATACCAGCTCGACCGTGTCACTTACGAAGCACTTACAAAGCCGTGAGCTGTTTACTGGTGAAAACCCTAAACAGTTTAGTAGGGTTACACGTTCAGAATGAGGCATTCCGCAACTCAAACTTTGGAGATACCTGTGAATACCACCACCACACCTCGTCGTCGCAGTCTGCTTAAAGGCGCTGCCATAGCTGCTGGCGCGATGACCGCACCCATGATTGCCACGGCCCAAACCGTGTCCTTGCGTTTCCAAAGTACATGGCCTGCAAAAGACATCTTTCACGAATACGCCAACGACTTTGCCAAAAAAGTCAATGACATGGCCAGTGGCAAACTCAAAATTGAAGTGCTGCCATCTGGCTCCGTGGTGCCTGCTTTCCAATTGCTGGAAGCCGTGAACAAGGGCACCTTGGATGGAGGCCACGGTGTGGTGGCTTACCACTACGGTAAAAACTCCGCTCTGGCCTTGTGGGGTTCTGGCCCTGCGTTTGGTATGGACCCCAACATGGTGCTGGCTTGGCACAACTACGGCGGCGGCAAAGCGTTGCTGGAAGAAATTTACGCTTCGCTGAGCATGGATGTGGTGTCTTACTTGTATGGCCCCATGCCTACCCAGCCTTTTGGCTGGTTCAAAAAGCCCATCTCCAACGTGAGCCAAATGAAGGGCGTGAAGTTCCGTACCGTCGGTTTGGCGGTTGACATGTACACCGACATGGGCGCTGCGGTGAACCCTCTGCCCGGTGGCGAAATTGTGCCGGCCCTGGACCGTGGTTTGATTGACGGTGCCGAATTCAACAACGCCACTTCTGACCGCATCTTGGGTTTCCCTGATGTGGTGAAAAACTGCATGCTGCAGAGCTTCCATCAGTCCGGCGAGCAGTTTGAAATTTTGTTCAACAAGACCAAACTCAACACGCTGCCTGCTGAATTGCGCTCCATCATTGACTACTCTGTTCAGGCCGCCAGTGCCGACATGAGCTGGAAAGCCATTGACCGCAATACCAAAGACTATATTGAGTTGAAAAAATCGGGCATCAAGTTTTACAAAACACCAGATGCCATCTTGAAGGCTCAGTTGGCCTCTTGGGACAAGATCATTGAGAAGAAAGGTTCTGAGAACGCTTTGTTCAAAAAGGTGTTGGATTCTCAGCGTGCCTACGCCATCAACGCCGGCCAATGGCAGCGCGACTACATGGTCGATTTCAAAATGGCCTACGACCATTTCTTTGCCAAGAAGGCCGCTCCTAAAGCTTAAGCCAAGCACCAAGGCCTTGGACTAAAATCCTTGACTTGGCAGTCAACCTGACTCAGGTTGGCCCAGGAGTTACCCACTTCCAGCCACTCGGGCAACCGATTGGCTGGTTTGTTTTTTTTAGGGGTGTTGCCCACATGAAGATTCAAAAAGTTCTGCACATGGCAGACCGCATCAGTACCTGGGTCGGTAAAACTTTCTCTTGGTTGATTGTGGTGTTGATGTTGTTGGTGGTGATTGAAGTGTTCAAGCGCTACATCTTGAATGCGCCCACCGCTTGGGTGTTTGATGCCAGCAATATGCTTTACGGCACCTTGTTCATGATGGGAGGGGCCTATACCTTGTCACAGGACGGGCATGTACGCGGCGACTTTTTTTACGGCAGCATGAAGCCCCGCAAACAAGCTGCCATCGATTTGGTGTTGTTTGGCCTGTTCTTTTTGCCCGGAGTGATGGCCCTGACGTGGTCGGGCTGGACGTATTTTCAAGATTCATTGGCCATCAACGAGCAAACTTTCAACGCAGATCCCCTGCCCTTGTATCCCTTTAAGTTCATCATTCCCTTGGCGGGCGCTTTGGTGCTGATGCAAGGTATGTCTGAAATGTTGCGCTGTGTGGTGTGCTTGCAAACTGGCGAATGGACCCCGCGCCTCAAGGACGCTCAGGAAGCCGACGTGGTGAGCCAACAGTTGGCTGGCAGCGAATCGGTGGATGAAGAAGCCCGTCGCATCGCTATTGAACAATCCAAAGGCTTGAAAGGTTGATCATGAGCAATGCAGCACTGGGCCTGACCATGCTCGGCATGATTGTGGTCGTGATCATGATGGGGTTCCCTAGCGCCTTTACCCTGATGGGCTTGGGCATGATGTTTGGGTTTTACGCCTTTTACGACCCTGCCGTTCCGTTTTTTTCTAACAAAATTTTTGATCTGATGGTGCAGCGCGCTTTTGGCGCGATGAACAACGACACCTTGTTATCTATTCCGTTGTTTGTGTTGATGGGCTACATCATGGAACGCGGTGCGCTGGTGGACAAAATGTTCCAAAGCGTTCAGCTGGCTTTTCGCAGGTTGCCCGGTTCTTTGGCCGTCACCACTTTGGTGATTTGCACCTTTTGGGGTATTGCAAGCGGATTGGTTGGCGCCGTGGTGGTGCTGATGGGCGTGATTGCCATGCGCCCTATGCTCAACGCCGGTTACGACACCCGCTTGGCTGCGGGTGTGATCACGGCCGGTGGCACTTTGGGGATTTTGATTCCCCCTTCTGTGATGATCATTGTGTATGCGGCTGTTGCGGGGCAGTCTGTGGTCAAGCTATATGCTGCGGCCATGTTTCCAGGTTTCTTTTTGGCCTTTTTGTATCTTGTGTACGTGATTGGCTGGGCGCTTCTGGACCCTAAAGTGGCACCCAAGCTGCCCATTGAGCAAATGCGCGCGCCCATTTCGCCTTGGGTGGCGCATGTGTCAAGCAGCTACTCGCGCTTTATGTTACCCGCATTGGTTTGGGCGGTGCTCAGCCCAACCAAGGCTTTGCAGCGTGGCATAGAAGGTGTCAACCTGGGTTGGTTGAGCCTGGTCAACGCACTGGTTCGGGCTTTGGCCCCCGTGATTTTGGCGTTAGCCAGCCTAGGCGCCGTGTGGTGGTATGTGACCATCCATTCTCAACAAGTGGAAGATACGGGCGTGGTGGCTATGCAAACGGTAGCCGAGCCTGCCGCGAGCGCATCGACAGAGCCTGTTGCCGCTGAATCTGCGGCTAACGGCAGTGTGCAGGAGCCGCCGGCTGAAGATGCGCCATTGCAGGAAATGGGGGCAACACCTACCCTGCAAGAGTCTGCAGCAACAACTGATGAGCCCTTGCAAGAAATGGGTGCCGGTGAAGGCGTGAACGCTCCCAAGGCTGAACCTGTGCCAGAAGGCTTCTATTCGGGTTTTGCGGCGGCTTGCTTGGTTGCCTTGGGCTTATTGGTTTGGTATTACTGGCGCTTTGATGCCGAGCAATACGAAATTTTGTCCATGCTCATCACCTCGGTCATGCCTTTGGCCATCCTGACGTTTGTGGTGCTGGGGGTGATTTTGTTTGGAATCACCACCGCAACAGAGTCTGCGGCAGTGGGTGCAGCAGGCGCATTTTTAATGGCTTGGAGCGCCGGCACCCTGAACTTGGAACGCATCAAAGAGGCGGTGTTTTTGACCGCCAAAACCACTTCAATGGTGTGTTGGTTGTTTGTGGGCTCTGCTTTGTTCTCAGCCGTTTTTGCGATTTTGGGAGGGCAGCGTTTGGTGGAGGAGTGGGTGATGTCCATGAACCTCACCCCGATTCAGTTTTTATTGTTGTCTCAGGCCATTATTTTTGTGCTGGGTTGGCCGCTGGAGTGGACGGAAATCATCGTGATTTTTGTGCCCATCTTTCTTCCATTGCTGCAGCACTTTCAAATTGATCCCCTTTTGTGGGGGGTCCTGGTGTTTGTGAATTTGCAAGCGGCCTTTTTGTCGCCGCCGGTCGCCATGTCGGCCTTTTATCTCAAAGGGGTCTCACCGCCGCATGTCACCATCAACCAGATCTTTGCCGGCATGATGCCTTACATGTTGATCGTGATTCTGTGTATGGTGCTCATGTATGTGTGGCCCCAGCTCACTTTGTGGCTGCCCAATTATTTGTACGGTGGTTGAGTCATTTGAGGGCGCAGAGCGGGCCCAAGTGGCCGCCAGTTTGGCGCGTGAAATTCAACAATTGCGCGCGGCTGCGGTGATGCTACAAGAGGGTAAGCCTGAAAAAGCCCGTGCGGCACAGGCCTGCTTGGATTTGGCGCAACAACGTGAAGCCAAGTTGACTGCGCAGGAGCGGGAGTTTTTGGCTCAAGCCCCCAAGGGGGACAACTTCATCGATCACGGGGCACTGATACTGCAAGCCCAAACCAAGGCGCAGTAATCAACACCGGGGTTCTACTGAATGTGCTCTTCTGCTCCGCCAAAATCTTGGTCAAGCTCCATCTCAATTTCCTGATCGATGTCTTCGTAGGGGTTCTTGCCCTTGGCATAGGGAATCAGGGGTTTGTCCAAGGGACGCAACACGCGGCGCTTGAGGCCGCGTAAGGTGGTGGACTGCTCCATCGCTTGGAGCACGTTTTCAGGCTCCATCATGAGACTGAAGGGGTTGAGCGAAATAAGATCGTTTTGCATGGTTTATCCTCGATATGCATCCAAAGTGGACGTGATCTACTTTAGGCCTCGCTCTGAATAAGTGAAGTCGGCAGGTGGCGCTTCTTCTTGTAGGAAGTTGTCTGACAAGCCGTCACTTTTCAAGAAGCACTAAGCTTGGGGCATGTCAGATGCTCCCCATCCCTTTGAGAGTCTTACCCCAGATGTGGTGATGGACGCCCTAGCCAGCGTGGGCTTATGGGGAGACGGTCGCTTGCAGGCGCTGAGTTCTTATGAAAACCGCGTCTATCAAGTGCACTTGGATAACGGACCTGCGGTGGTGGCCAAGTTTTATCGTCCCGAGCGCTGGACCTTCGCTCAAATACTGGAAGAACACACTTTTGCACAACAGTTGATCGAGGCCGAAGTGCCCGTGGTGGGGCCTATGTACTTGCCTGAAGGCATATCGCAAGCTCAGGCAAAGGGTCGTGTTGGGCCATCCACTCTGAACCAGTTTGGCGGGTTTTCGTTTTCAGTCAGCCCTTGGCGCGGTGGACGTCCGCCAGAGCTAGACCAGCCAGAGGTGCTGGAATGGATGGGTCGGTTTTTGGCCCGAATACATCTGGTGGGCGAGCACCAGGCCTTTGCGCACCGCCCCAGTTTGAACGTGGAAACTTTTGCACTGGCTTCCCGCGAGCTTTTAATGACGCAAGAGTTGATTCCGCTGGACGTGCAGGCCCAGTGGGAGCGGGCCTTTCAAGAAGCTTTGGCGGTGTTGACCAGCTTCAAAGCCCTTCATGAAAGTGCAAACCCAGACGAAGACCCCATTGCGTTCATAAGAGTGCACGGCGACTGCCATGCGGGCAATATTTTGTGGACGCCCACCGATGTGCCTGCCGCCCAAGGACCTGGGCCCCATTTTGTGGACCTGGACGATGCGCGCATGGCGCCGGCTATTCAAGATTTGTGGATGTTGCTCAGTGGCAACCGCGCGCAGCGCACATTCCAGATGGGTTGCTTGCTTGATGGTTACGAGCAGTTTCGCAGCTTTGACCGCAGGGAGCTGGCTTTGGTGGAGCCTTTACGCACGCTGCGCCTCATCCATTACAGCGCGTGGCTGGCGCAGCGTTGGAGCGATCCCACCTTCCCCATCAACTTCCCTTGGTTTGGAACCAGTGATTACTGGAAGGGTCAGATTCAAATGCTGCAAGACCAATGCGAGGCCATGCAAGACCCCGCATTGATGGTCTAGGAATAAAGCCCGTTGTCGCTTTAAACCAGCAGCGCGTTCACACGTTTGACGTAGGCAGCAGGGTCTTCGGGCAAACCGCCTTCGGCCAATAAGGCTTGGTCAAACAAAATATGCGCGAGGTCGTGAAAGTGCACGGAACCGTCCAAACGCTTGAGCAGCGCATGCTCGGGGTTCACTTCCAATACGGGTTTGGTCTCGGGCGCTTTTTGGCCCGCTTGCTTGAGCATGCGCGAGAGCTGCAAGCTCATGCCACCGTCCTGCACCACCAAGCAGGCCGGTGAATCTACCAGTCGGCTGGTCACGCGCACGTCTTCGGCCTTGTCCTTCAGGGCTTCTTTCAGCTTGGCAAGCACGGGCTTGAAGGTTTCGGCGGCTTCTTCAGCTGCTTTTTTCTCGGCTTCGTCTTGCAGTTTGCCGAGGTCCACTGCCCCTTTTGCCACGCTTTGCAGTGATGTGCCGTCAAACTCATGCAAAAAGCTCAAGGCCCATTCATCGACCCGGTCGGTCATGAGCAGTACTTCAATGCCTTTTTTACGGAACACCTCAAGTTGAGGGCTGTTTTTGGCCGCTGCCAAAGTGTCAGCAGTGATGTAGTAGATGGCCTCTTGACCTTCTTTCATGCGGGCCTTGTAGTCGGCCAAAGACACGCTCACGGTGTCGGTGGTGCTGGAGGCAAACCGCAACAATTTGGCCAAGCGTTCGCGGTTGGCAAAGTCTTCACCCAAACCTTCTTTGAGCACCGACCCAAACTCGGCATAAAACTGGGTGTATTTGCCCTCCTTGGCTTTGTCTTCATCGCCCACCACATCTGTGACGGCATCTTTGTCTGTGGCGTTGGCGGTGTGATCGTTATGTTGGGCCAGGTCTTCCAGCATGCCAAGCACTCGACGCGTATTGCCCTCGCGAATGGCCCGTACATCGCGGCTTTCTTGCAACAACTCTCGGCTCACGTTCAACGGCAGATCGGCGGAATCCACCACTCCTTTGATGAACCGCAGGTAGTTGGGCAACAGCGCTTCAGCATCGTCCATGATGAACACACGTTTGACGTAAAGCTTGAGGCCGCCCTTACGTTCGCGGTTCCACAAATCATGAGGCGCTTTGGAGGGGACGTAAAGCAGCTGCGTGTATTCGGTACTGCCTTCTACACGGTTGTGACTCCAAGTCAGGGGCGGTTCAAAGTCGTGGCTGATTTGTTTGTAAAACTCTTGATGCTGTTCTGGTGTGACGTCTTTTTTGGCGCGCGACCATATGGCATTGGCTTTGTTGATGGTTTCCCATTCGCCAGTGGTGACCATTTCGCCGGGTTGGTTGTCTTTGCCCTCTTTCCACTCTTCTTTGAGCATTTGAATGGGCAAAGAAATATGGTCGGAGTATTTGTTGACGATGTTTTTGACCTGCCAAGTGTTTAGATAGTCGCTGGCATCTTCACGCAGGTGCAAGATCACGCTGGTGCCCCGCTCTGCGCGGGTGATGGCTTCCACCTCAAAGTCGCCGGTGCCGCCACTGGTCCAGCGCACACCTTCTTCAGGTTTAACGCCGGCACGTCGGCTCTCGACCGAAATTTTGTCGGCCACGATAAAGCCTGAGTAAAAGCCTACACCAAACTGGCCAATCAGCTGCCCTTGTTCGCTGGCGTTGGCTTTTTGGTCACCACTGAGTTTGCTCATGAAGTCGCGGGTGCCACTTTTGGCGATCGTGCCTAAGTGGTCAATGGCCTCCTGGCTGCTCATGCCAATGCCGTTGTCGGTGATGGTGAGGGTTTTGGCGGCTTTGTCCAAGGTGATGCGCACCCGCAAGTCGGAGGCGTCTTCGTACAGAGCACTGTTTTCTAGGGCCTCAAAACGCAGCTTGTCGCAGGCGTCAGAGGCATTGGAGATGAGTTCGCGCAGAAAAATCTCTTTGTTGGAATACAAAGAATGCGTCACCAAGTGCAGCAGTTGGGCCACTTCGGCCTGAAAGGAATGGGTTTGTTTGCTCATGGATTTGAAGTGTCTTAGTTTGAAAGCATGCAGCTGAGGTCCAACTGCAGTAATCGCCACATGGTGACCGGACTCAAAATTTCAAGTTCTGGTGGCTTAAAACTTTTGATTAAAACTTTTCGTGTGGCGCCAAGTAACGCCATTGCCCTGCCGGCAAGTTGCCCAGCATGACCTGACCAATTCGCACCCGCTTGAGGCCCACCACCAACAGGCCCACTTGCTCGCACATGCGGCGGATTTGACGTTTTTTGCCCTCGGTCAGCACAAAACGCAGTTGTTCGGGGTTTTCCCAGCTCACTTGGGCAGGTTTTAGGGGCTGCCCATCCAGACTCAAGCCGTGGCGCAGCCTTTGGAGCTGTTCGGCCGGAAATACTTGTTGTACCTGGGTGGTGACGGTGCCGCCTGCGTAGCTCACCCGCACCAAATACTCTTTTTCAGTGGCGCCATCCTCTCCAATCAATTGGCGGGCCACCCGCCCATCTTGGGTCAGAACCAGCAGCCCGGTGGAGTCGATATCCAGTCGACCGGCCGGGGCTAAACCCCGCAGCTGGGAGTGGTGAAAAAAGAAGCGCGCATGGTCCTGTGCCCAGCGGTTGTTGGCCTGAATGAGGGAGACAGCGGGGGTATGACCATCTTCGGCCTGCCCGCTCACAAAACCCATGGGCTTGTGAAGCAACACTGTCACCTGCGTGGCCTGGTGCCGGTTGGCTTGCGGATCCACTTCTATCCGGTCGTTGGGCAAAACCTGCTTACCCATGACAGCGGCTTGCCCGTTGACCTTGACCCAGCCCTTGGCAATCCACTCGTCGGCCTCGCGTCTGGAGCACAGCCCCAATTCCGCCATGCGCTTGTTCAAGCGGCTGATGGCGGGTGCAGAGGCTGTTTGGGCAACGCCTGTGGGCTGGGGCGCTCGGCGAAAGCTGGGGGGCGGGTCTATAGGCATGAT
>Ga0214921_10002976_pt1 | contig 26715 bp, 28 predicted proteins | sample LL1505_MetaG_FD_177992 | JGI IMG/M metagenome (GOLD analysis project Ga0214921, IMG submission 177992) | Freshwater microbial communities from Lake Lanier, Atlanta, Georgia, United States - LL-1505 | ecosystem: Environmental > Aquatic > Freshwater > Lake | place: USA: Georgia | collected... | reverse complement strand
TGTCGCGGAACTCGACGGCTCGTGAAACGACCGGAACTTCCCGGAGCTGCTGGCTCGCGCCGACGCATCGTTCCCGCGACCGCAACACGGTTAATCGGACTTCCCTCGATTCTCCCTCCGACACGTGATTCGGATGAACGCCGCTTCACGGCCGCCCGACGGCGCCGTCGCCGTTCCTGGCTGATGGGGGGAGGCGCGGTTGTTGGCGTCATCCTTCTCGTCACGGGAATCGTCATGTCGCCGTGGCTCACCTTGACCCAGATTGTTGTCAAGGGTCAAACCGATGTCCCCGAAAAGGTCATCGCTGGTGCTGCAGCCGACCAGGTTGGACAACCGCTTGTCGCGCTGGATTTCGAGGCGATTCACGAGCGGCTCGGCTCGGTCACGAGAATTCAGTCGTACACAACGGAGATCCAACCACCCAACACGCTCGTGATTCGAATCGTCGAGCGTCGTGCGATTGGCTTCATGGCCCAGAAGTCAAAGTGGGTTGTTATCGACGCCGCTGGGGTGGTGATTGATACGGTGACCGAGAAACCGCCAGGTGTGCCTGAGCTGTTTGTCGAGTCCACTACCGACAGGGCCTTTAGTGCCATGGCGGAGACGTTGGTTTCTTTGCCGCGTAGCATCCGATCGAAGGTTGCGTCAATGTCCGCACAAACTCGGGATAGTGTCCGCTTCACGCTCCGCGGTTCGGGTCATGAAATTGTCTGGGGGTCACCCGACAACTCCGCTCTCAAGGTTTTGGTCATGAAGCGTGCGCTTCGAGTCGCTAATCAATCGTCCGGGGTGTTCGAGATTGATGTTTCAGCGCCGGACAACATCGTTTTGCAGCCGTTGCGCTGAATTCCGACACGCCGACAGCACTTACGCTTTCTTGGCGCGGTCGTGACTACCGTGTGGGTGCCTGAGAAGGCAGAAAAAGTCTCGACTTCAAGTTGAGCCTGAACGTTGGAGGAATCCATGGCATCCGCAAACAACAACTATCTCGCCGTCATCAAGGTCGTCGGCGTAGGTGGTGGTGGTGTCAATGCTGTCAATCGGATGATCGACGCGAACATCAAGGGCGTGGAATACATTGCGGTGAACACCGACGCACAAGCTTTGCTCCTCAGTGATGCCGATGTAAAACTCGACGTCGGGCGACAACTGACACGAGGCCTCGGTGCGGGCGCAGACCCCGAAATTGGGCGTCGCGCCGCAGAAGACCACGCAACGGAAATTGAAGAAAGCCTCGCCGGTGCGGACCTCGTTTTTGTGACCGCTGGTGAAGGCGGCGGAACGGGAACCGGCGGCGCGCCGGTTGTCGCGCGCATCGCGAAGTCGATCGGTGCTCTCACTATCGGTGTTGTGACGACCCCGTTCGGCTTTGAGGCTCGACGACGTCGCGAACAGGCGGAAGCTGGTGTCGAGCGACTTCGCGAAGAAGTCGACACGCTGATTGTCGTCCCCAACGATCGCCTTCTTCAACTGGCCGATCCGACGATTTCGGTGACCGAAGCGTTCGCAATCGCCGACGAGGTTCTCCTCGCTGGAGTTCAAGGCATCACCAACCTCATCACGAACCCAGGTCTCATCAACCTTGACTTTGCCGACGTTCGGAGCGTTATGCACGGCGCGGGAACATCGCTCATGGGTGTTGGAAGCGCCCGCGGTGCCGAGCGAGCGATCAAGGCGACCGAGATGGCAATCGCGTCGCCCATGCTTGACCAGACAATCAATGGCGCGCACGGTGTTCTCTTGTCATTCCAGGCCGGTTCGAACCTTTCCATCATGGAGGTCAACGAGGCGGCGTCGCTGATTTCAGACGTCATTCACCCCGAAGCCAACTTCATTTGGGGTATGGGAATCGACGACACGCTCGGAGACGAGGTTCGTGTCACGGTCATCGCTGCCGGATTTGACGAACGCGACACCGTCCGCCCTGAACGAATCGGCACCGTAGCCTCGTTTCAAACGCTAGACGAGGAACTGCAACACAGCGACTTTGGTCGCTCGGGAACAACGACCGATATTCCGGTCTTGACCGATCAGTTTGCCGACTCGGACGCCTACGACCTGCCCGAATTCCTTCAGTAGCACGTTGTCATCCGTAACCGAACGATGGCAGTCGGTGCATTCCGAAGTCGAAGCGGAATGCCGTCGATGGAGTCGAAGCATCGACGATGTCACTCTGGTCGTGGTTACCAAGTTTCACCCGGTGTTAGTCATCGAAGAGCTCCTTGAGGCCGGCGCTCGACATTTCGGCGAAAGCCGGCATCAGGATGCCGCTCCAAAGGCCGAGGCTCTCGCGGGGCGAGATTTCACGTGGCACTTCGTCGGCCAAATCCAGTCCAACAAGGCCCGAGCGATTGCACGTTATGCCTCGGTGATTCATTCCCTCGACCGCGACTCGGTGGTTGACGCACTCGCCACATCCGAGAATCGAGTCGCTGGCTTCGTCGAGTTGAACCTGACGGACGATCCCGGGCGTGGGGGAGTTCAGTCCGCTGACGACATGCTGAGGCTCGCCGACCGAATCCTTGCCGCCGGCACCATCGATCTACGCGGGGTCATGGCGGTGGCACCACAAGACGCTGATCCTGGCGAGGCATTTGCCCACGTTGCCACGATGTCCGAGGTTCTTCGGCAGGCTTACCCCAACGCGACAGACATCTCGACGGGAATGAGTGCTGATTGGCAACAGGCCATCGAGCACGGCGCGACACACCTTCGGATTGGCACGTCAATCACGGGAAAACGTCCCACACCGCGTTAATCTGATGAAAACCTCAAGGAGAGGACATCGTCATGAGGAAAACACTTGAATACTTGGGTTTCGTCGCTTCGTCATCCCACGCGCCTCGTGAGCGCACGAGCGTTCGCCCCGAAGTGCCGCGTTCATCCGGGCCTCGACCCGTCGTCGCGCCGGTGCGTTCGATGAGTCGTTCACGCCACGAGCCTGCCTATTCGGTCATCCACACCATGCGACCTCGACGGTATGCGTCCGACGCGTCGGGAATTGCCGAGACGTTTGCTGATGGATCACCGATCATCGTTGACTTATCAATGATGCAAGAGGCCGACGTGCGTCGCCTCATTGATTTTATGTCGGGGCTCGTCAAAGGACTCGACGGCACGATTCGACGGGTCGCGGTCAAGGTGTTCATGTTGACTCCCGCCGGAATCGAACAATTCGACGACGAACTCGACCAGAACAGCCTTCAGCCGAGCGACGACGAAGAACTCCTGGCCTAGTTCATGCCCGGGTTGGGTAACATCCTCTGGATACTTCTGTGGTGCTTCTCGGCATTGCTGTGGTCGCGCTTCATTCTCGAATGGGTGCAACAAATTGCCCCGCAGTGGCGGCCGCGTGGAGTGGTGTTACTGATCGCCGAAGCGACCTACACCGTCACCGACCCACCGCTGCGCTTTCTTCGCCGCTACATCAAACCGCTTCGAATCGGTGCGGTTGCGATTGACCTGTCCTGGACTTTGCTCTTGTTCGGCACGTATATTGCAATGTCTCTGGTTGTTTAGGGTTCGCGGTAAAGTGTTGTCAACCGATAAAGCGGTTGTCCCAAGGAATGAGGTCGGCCAATGTTGAGTGCTGAAGACATTGTTAACAAACAATTCAAGACGAAACGCGACGGTTACGACCCGGATGATGTCGATGACTTCCTCGACGAGGTCGTCAAGGAACTCCGCCGTATCCAAATTGAAAATGATGGGCTTAACCAGAAGGTTTTGGCGGCCGAGTCGCGTGTCGCAGAGCTACAGCGCAGCGGAGGACCAATCGCGGCCGCCAGCCCCGTCGTCGGCGGTGCAGAGACCGGAACGTCGAGCCAATTGCTCCAACTCGCCCGCAAACTCCACGACCAGCACATTCAAGAGGGCTACACCGAGCGTGACCGCATTATCGAAGAGGGCAAGAACCACGTGACGCGGATGCTCGCCGAAGCAGAACTTCGTCAACGCAACGAGATCAACGTCCTGGATCAGCAGAGAATCGCGGTTGAGCGCGAGATTGAACGTCTCAAGCAGTTCGAGAAGGAATATCGTCAGCACCTCAAGCAGCACCTCGAAAAGCAGCTTGCAGATCTGGCCAACAGCGGTCAGGAATCCGCCAAGTCCTTCTAGTCGCGATGCCACAGCATCGCTCACTTCCGGTTCCTGACGGCCTTGTTGGGGAGCGGGTTGATGTCGCTGTCGCCAAGCTTCTGGGCTTCTCGCGAACGTTCGCGGGCGACGTCGTCGAAGCTGGCGGTGTCGAAGTGGACGGACGCGTTGCGCGCAAGTCCGACCGGCTGTCTGCAGACGTCGTTGTTTCAATCGTGTGGGATGACCCACGAGAACCCGAGATCGTTCCGGTGCTCGTTGCGGATATGCAGATTATTTATGACGACGACGACATTGTGGTTGTGAGCAAACCACCGTTTCTCGCCGCGCATCCGTCGCTGGGGTGGGAGGGTGACACGGTGTTGGGCGCTCTCGCCGGCGCCGGATATCGAATCGCCACGTCCGGACCACCGGAGCGTCAGGGAATCGTTCATCGGCTCGATGTGGGGACCTCCGGGCTCATGATCGTGGCCAAGAGCGAGATCGCTTATTCCGTCATGAAACGTAAATTCAAAGAGCGGGAAGTGGTCAAGGAATACCACGCGCTCGTTCAAGGAGAGATGGTTCCACCCGAGGGAACAATCGACGCACCGATTGGGCGTCATCCCGGTTCGGCTTGGAAGTTCGCCGTTACCCACGACGGGCGTGACGCCGTCACACACTTCGACACGCTCACCAGTTATTCACTAGCGACACTCTTGTCAGTCGGCCTTGAGACGGGCCGCACTCACCAGATTCGAGTTCACATGGCGGCTCAGCGTCATCCACTGGTTGGAGACTCGTTGTACGGAGCCAACCCCACGATTGCCGCGCGGATCGGCCTAACGCGTCAGTGGCTACACGCCGTCCGTCTCCGTTTCAACCACCCCACGACGGGTGACGAGCTCGACATCAGGAGCGACTACGCACCCGACTTGGCTCATTCGTTGGAACTTCTCGCGACTCTCTGACGCGCCTCACGGTCGAGTCGGTCGTTGTACCTAAACTGAAAGTCCGCAATCGCGAAAAGGAGAGTCCGTGTCGAGTTCGTTTGTCCATTTGCACGTTCACACGGACAACTCGATGCTCGACGGTGCCGCGAGAATTGGCAGCCTTCTGGACGCGACTGTGGCCGAGCAGATGCCCGCGATTGCGATGACCGATCACGGGACGTTGTTTGGCGCATTCGAAATGTGGAAACAGGCGAAGGACCGCGATATCAAGGCGATTATCGGACTCGAGGCTTATTTCGCGCCGGAGGGCAGGCATCATAAAAAGCCAGTGCAGTGGGCCGACGGTAGCGAAAACGATGTTTCCGCCCGCGGAGCGTATACGCACCTCACGATGCTCAGCGAGACAACCGAGGGAATGCACAATCTCTTTTCGATGTCAACGTCGTCGTATATCGAAGGTTTTTATCACAAGCCCCGAATCGACCTCGAACTTCTCAGCTCGCATTCCAAAGGGGTCATCGCCACGAGCGGGTGCGTCTCGGGTGAAATTCAGACCAAGATTCGACTCGGCGATTACGACGGGGCCAAACTCGCTGCCTCGACGATGCGCGACATTCTGGGCAAGGACAACTTCTTCATCGAGATTATGGATCACGGACTTGCTATCGAACGTCGTGGGATCAAGGATTTGCTGCGCCTTGCTCAGGAACTCGATCTACCTCTTGTGCTGACGAACGATCTGCATTACACCCACGCTCATGATGCGAAGTCGCACGCCGCGCTGCTGTGTGTTCAATCGGGAAAGACCCTTTCTGACGAAAACAGGTTCAAGTTCGATGCAGACGAGTTTTATCTCAAGTCAGCTGCGCAAATGCGATCGCTGTTCCCCGACCACCCCGAGGCCGCTGACAACACGCTTCTCATCGCCGAGCGGTGCAATGTCGAATTCGACACGTCGGTCAGCCACATGCCTCAATTTCCCGTCGAGGCGGGGGACACCGAAGCGGCGGCGTTCGAGCGCGAGGTGATTGCGGGACTGGCCTATCGCTATCCGAACGGTTTGACGCCGGAAATCGAGGAACGCGCTAAGTACGAGATTGACGTCATCACCAACAAGGGATTTCCTGGCTACTACCTCGTCGTTGCGGACTTTGTTAAGTGGGCTCGTGAAAACGGTGTTCGTGTTGGCCCAGGCCGAGGCTCTGGTGCTGGCTCTCTGGCCGCGTTTGCGATGCGGATCACCGATCTCGATCCCATCGAACACGGTTTGCTTTTTGAACGATTTTTGAATCCCGAACGTGAGTCCATGCCCGACTTCGATATCGATTTCTCGACACGACGTCGCGATGACGTTAAGCGGTATGTCACGAGCAAGTACGGCTCTGATCGCGTTGCTCAAATCGCCACATTCAACATCATCAAGGCGAAACAAGCACTCAAGGACGCCTCGCGAGTTATGGGTTTCCCCTATGGGATGGGCGAAAAACTGTCCAAAGCTGTTCCTGCAATGATTGCCGGCCGAGACATGTCACTCGGCGAGATGTACGACACCGCCAATCCCCGGTTCAAGGAGGCGGCGCAATTCCGCGAAGTGATCGAAGAATCCGCGGACACTAAAGCCGTGTTTGAGACAGCTCTCGGTCTCGAAAACATCAAGCGAAACACGGGTGTCCACGCCGCCGGTGTCATCATGTCCGACACTCCTTTGGCTGACATCGTTCCGCTCATGATGCGCGACAATGACGGCCAGATCATCACTCAGTTCGACTACCCGACGTGCGAAAAACTCGGACTGATCAAGATGGACTTCCTCGGTCTTCGAAATCTTGACATCCTCGACGACGCACTCGTCAACATCAAACGAAACAGAGGCATCGACCTCGTTCTCGAGGACCTCGACTTCAATGACCCCGGCGTATACGAACTGTTGTCGACGGGCGAGACACTGGGGATCTTCCAGCTCGATTCACCTCCGATGCGACAACTCCTCAAACAAATGCGCCCCGACCATTTTGAGGACATCTCGGCAGTGCTCGCCCTGTATCGACCGGGGCCAATGGGCGCAAAATCGCACACCAACTATGCGATGCGCAAACAGGGGCAACAAGCAATCACACCCATCCACCCCGAACTCGCCGAGTCTCTTGCCGACATTCTCGGACCGACCTACGGGCTCATCGTGTACCAAGAGCAGGTCATGGAAATCGCTCAGCGGGTGGCGGGGTATTCGCTTGGACAAGCTGACAATTTACGTCGCGCGATGGGAAAGAAGAGCAAAGAAACGCTGGACAAAGAGTTTCCACTCTTTTCCGCCGGAATGCTCGAGCGCGGATACACGAAACCGGCAATCAAAACGTTGTGGGACATCCTCGTTCCGTTCTCGGATTATGCGTTCAACAAGTCCCACTCGGCCGCCTACGGGGTTATCGCGTATTTCACCGCGTATCTGAAAGCGCATTACCCTGCCGAATTCATCGCAGCGCTCCTCACGTCGGTCGGGGATGATCGTGACAAGTTGGGTGGCTATCTTGTTGAGGCGCGTCGAATGGGCGTCACGGTTCTGCCCCCGGACATCAATGAGTCCGACCTTTATTTCACCGCGGTTGGTGATGACGTCCGTTTCGGGCTCGGGTCGATCAAGAACGTCGGGGAAAACGTGGTGTCGCATATTACGACAGAACGCTCGTCTGGAGGCGCATACACCTCGGTGCAGGATTTTGTCACTCGGGTTCCGTTACCTGCCCTCAACAAACGCACCATCGAATCGCTGTTCAAATCGGGAGCGTTCGATTGTTTTGGACACACTCGCCGAGCGCTCATCGAAGTCCACGAGAAGGTTGTCGACGATGCAACTCGTGAAAAGAAAGATGCGTCGAAGGGGGATGTCGGCTTTGATTTTGGCGATCTCTTTGACCAACCGGTGGAGTTGATTCCGGATCGTCCAGAATGGCCCCGCAAGACCAAACTGGAATTTGAGCGCGAAATGTTGGGTCTGTACGTTTCCGACCACCCGCTAAACGGCCAAGAGGTCGTACTTCAGCGCCATCGAACGTTGTACGTCAGTGACCTGATTGCCGTTCCTAAAGTCGCGGAAATCGAGGGTGAAGAAACGGAATGGGAGCTGCAGGGAGCTTCCGAGGACGACGTGATTACGCTGACCGGGCTGTTGCGGAACATCGAGCATCGCACGGCACGGGCCTCGGGGAAGCAATATGCCTCAGCCGTGCTCGAGGATATGTCGGGCTCCATCGAACTGTCGATCCTGGGAAATGCGTACGAGGATCTTCGCCCCCTACTCGTGAACGATTCGCTCGTTGCGATCAGTGGTCGTGTACGTCTTCGTGAGCAGTTCCTGTCGATGATGGTGCGAAATGTGAAGCACCTCGAAGTCTCTCTCGATTCCGAGGTGTCGATCATCCGCGTTCAAGTTCCTGCGGAACATTCGACAGCAACAGTGATTGCCGAATTGGACGAGGTTCTCAAGCGTTATCCGGGGGATGCCGAAGTGGAACTCAGGCTCCGGCACGCGTCAGGCGTGCAGGTTTTCACGCTTCCACACCGCGTTACGGTGAGTGGGCCGCTCTACGGTGAACTCAAGCGGGTACTCGGTCCCAACTGTTTCGTCTAATCCGCGACGACGTCGCCGACACCGTGATAACGACGATCGACATACACGAGCGGCGCGTTTGTGGGTTGGGTCTCGCCGTCGATTATGTCGAAGACGATTGTCGCATTGTCGCCAACTTCGGTGACCGCAACGACCGTCGCGTGCAGTACGCCCCGTACCCCTCGTAACTGGGGGAGTCCGCCCATTCCGGGAGCCCAGTGGTCTCCGGTGAAGCGTTCTGAGAAGTCGGCGGCCATTGTGCGCGCGACCCCCACTTGGTCACCGCTGAGAAAGTGGAGCAATACGGTCTTGCCCAATGCCACCGCGGGATAAGACGAAGCATGCTGAGCGATGTTGACCGTCGCGCGCGGGGGATCGGCAGAGAACGACGCGAGTGACGTCGCAGTGAAGCCGGCGGGAGTTCCATCGTCAAGGCGTCCCGTGATCACCGCAACGCCAGAGGGATGCAAAGAGAATGCTGCGAGGAAAGCCTCCTGTGGCGTCACGATGGTCACATTCCTCTCAATGGCTTTCTCGTTCCCATTATTCCCGAACGCTAACATGGAACGACACGGCAACGCTGTTTTCGCCCGAATCGAAAGGTGACTCCATGTTTTGCCCCTTTTGCCGCTATACCGACACCCGCGTCATTGACTCGCGGACATCGGATGACGGATTGTCTGTGCGTCGTCGTCGAGAATGCCCGGAGTGCAGCGGCCGGTGGTCAACGCTCGAGACGGCAAGTCTCTCGGTCATCAAACGCAACGGGGTGGTGGAGGCCTTTTCGCGCGAGAAAATCGTTGCGGGGGTTCGCAAAGCGTGTCAGGGTCGCCCAGTATCCGACGCGGATCTGGCTGGGCTTGCGCAGCGGGTCGAGGAAAACATCCGAGCCACGGGAGTTTCCCAAATCGAGGCGAACGAGGTCGGACTTTCGATTTTGCCCGAGCTTCGCACCATTGACCTTGTCGCCTACCTGCGATTCGCGAGTGTCTATCAAGCGTTTGATTCCCTCAACGACTTCGAGTCGGCGATAGTTGTCCTCCGGGCCGAAGAGGAATCAAAGGGCGACTCGGCGTGATCTATCGCACCCTGTTTCGTCTCGTTTTCGCGCGGATGGACGCAGAAAACGCCCACGAACTCGTGGTGTCGCTTCTGGTGTTGGCACAACGTTGCGGACTGACGCCTCTGCTTCGCGTTTTCACGCGACCTCCTCGCTCGGCGCGGGTTCGTGCGCTGGGCATGGAATTTGAATCTCCATTCGGTCTTGCCGCGGGCTTTGACAAGAACGCCATCGCGCATCGAATCCTCTGGGGCTTGGGTTTCGGACACATCGAGGTCGGAACTGTCACGGCCCATGCGCAAGAGGGGAACCCACGACCTCGATTGTTCCGCCTTCTCGCGGATCATGCGTTGATCAATCGGATGGGGTTCAACAACGACGGAGCGGCGGTCGTCGCACCACGCCTTCGTCGTCGCCGAGGACCGATTGTGGGTGTTAACATCGGAAAGAGCCGGGTGGTGGACGTTGATGATGCCCGCGGTGATTACCTCGCCTCGACCAGACTGCTAGCGCCTGTCGCTGACTATTTGGTCGTCAACGTCTCGTCGCCGAACACTCCCGAGCTGCGGGGGCTTCAAGAGATTGACAAACTCGAGCCCCTCTTGCGCGAGGTCAAGGCGGAAGCGGGCGGGACGCCTGTGCTGGTCAAGATCGCGCCTGACCTGACGGACAGCGCGATCGACGCTGTGGCTGACCTGGTCGTGTCGATCGGGCTTGACGGAATCATCGCAACGAACACAACTTTGTCCCGTGATGGACTGTTGACTCCCATGTCAGAGGTCGAGGCGATGGGAGCGGGCGGTTTGTCAGGTCCCCCCCTCGCTCAGCGGTCAACCAACATCGTGCGGCGATTGCGTGATCGAGTAGGAGCAGAACTCTGCATTATCTCGGTCGGAGGAGTTGCAACCCCGAAGGACGTCGCTGACCGACTGCTCGCCGGTGCGACACTCGTGCAGGGCTACACGGCGTTCCTGTACCAAGGCCCGTTCTGGGCGGCGCGCCTTGCACGACGCTTTGCTCGCTCGCTATGACGGGTGCTGACCGCGCGTCACGCGCGGTTTGGGAACTCGAAGTGGGCGGAACTGGAATGCGCGCGTGGATGCGTACCAGCGGTGTCCTTTTTCGATATTCGCCTCGCCGAATTTCTCGGACATCACCCGGGCCATTTTCCGACTGAAGACCATGGCATCGATGACAGCAATCAAGAAGAAGCCATACATGGCGATGAGGACCGTCAGCTGCAGGCTAGCGCCCGAGCCATCGGTCGCGTTGTATTGCGGGAGGAACGTCGTGATGATGACCGCGAACATCAGCGGAATCATGAATTCTCCGACGGTGTATCGCGCGTCAACGAAATCACGGACGAAGCGGCGCTGGGCCCCTTTATCTCGGGCGGGCATGTAACGTTCGTCGCCTGCTTCGTAACCCTGTCGTGCAACGAGACGTTCGGCGGCACGCTTACGACGGTCTTCTTTAGTCAGCTTGGTCTTTGTACGCGTCGCAACGAGTGGGCGCTTATTAGCGGCTTCACGCTCTTTGCGGCTCGGTGTGGCTCGTCCTTTACCCGTGGTGGGAGACGTGTCGGCAGAGTCGGTCACGGCGGTTCCTCTCGATTGGTACTTCTAAGATTACCGTTATGACGCATTCCTCTCGCTCGCGCGACGAAATCAGCTCACGAATCGTTGAAGCGTTCCCCGAATCCCTCGAGACGCTCAAGGCGTTAGTGCGAATCCCCAGCGTTTCGTGGGACGGGTTTCCCGCGGAGGAGGTTCGTCGTTCCGCCGAATTTGTGGCCGAGCGAGTTCGTGCGTTAGGAATCTTCGAACACATTGAAGTGGTTAGCGAACCGTTTGCGGATGCCCCCGGGTACGGTCAACCCGCGGTGCTTGCGCGTCGAGATCCTGCGCCCGGCTATCCGACGGTCCTGTTGTATGCCCACCACGACGTCCAGCCACCCGGCGATAGCGCAGCGTGGGAGAGTAAGCCATTTGAACCCGTCGAACGAGACGAGCGACTTTACGGTCGTGGAGCTGCGGACGACAAGGCCGGGGTCGTCGTTCACTTGACCGCTCTCGAGACCGTCGCCGAAATGCTCGGTGAGGATCTCAAGATCGGACTCGCACTGTTCATCGAGGGGGAGGAGGAATTTGGCTCTCGTTCCTTTACGTCCGTTCTCGATCGACACGCCTCGACACTGCAGAGCGACATCATCGTGGTCGCCGACTCCGACAACCGATCGGTCGACATCCCGTCATTGACCGTCAGTTTGCGCGGGAACGTCGCGTTTTCGCTCACGATCTCAACCCTGGAACACGCGTCACATTCGGGGATGCTCGGTGGTGCCGTTCCCGACGCGATGATGGCGGCAACAACTCTGTTGGCGAGGTTGTACAACGAGGACGGCTCCGTGGCAATTGCGGGCCTCCACACACACCATGCTCCCGTTCCCGATTTCAGTCGAGACGAACTGGTGCATGACTCCGGGTTGAAGGACGGTGTCAGCGATATTGGCAAAGGTCCGATTCTTTCGCGGTTGTGGTTCCAGCCAGCCATTTCCATCACGGGTATCGATGCGCCCACGGTTCAGAACGCTTCCAACACCCTGATTCCGTCCGTCACGGTCAAGATTTCGGTGCGCATCGCGCCGGGGCAAACCTCGACCGACGCGTTTGCGCTCATCGAAAAACACCTTCGCGCCACTGCCCCGTGGGGCGCTCATCTCGAATTCAGCCAGATTGATCTCGGCAACTCGTTCCTCGTGGATTCGTCCGGAAGCGCTGCGACACTCGAACTCGACGCTCTTCGCGACGCGTGGGATGGCGCTGACCCGGTGAAAGTCGGCGTGGGAGGGTCGATTCCATTTGTCGCCGATCTCGTCGAACGGTTCCCGAGCGCACAGATTTTGATCACGGGAGTCGAGGATCCGCAGTCGCGCGCCCACAGCCCGAACGAATCACTTTCTCTCACCGTTTTTCGTCGTGCCATCCTCGCGGAGGCACTCTTTCTGGTTCGATTGAATGAACGCGATTGACGCGCAGAGGAGGTAAAATCCAATCATGACCGAAATCACTGGAACCACTGTGACCGAAAAATCCCACGGCGTTGTGCTCACTCCGACCGCCGTCGTCAAGGCTAAAGCTTTGATGGAACGAGAACAGCGTGATGATTTGCGCCTCCGACTCGTCGTCAAGGCCGGCGGTTGCAGCGGGTTCAAGTACGACATGTTCTTCGACGAACGAGACAACGACGGTGACGCAATCGTCGCTTTTGACGGTGTCGAAGTTGTTGTGGACAAGAAGAGCGCCCCCTATCTTGACGGTGCATCGATTGACTACGAAGACACTCTTCACTCGTCGGGTTTCCAGATCAACAACCCCAACGCGGCCAGTACCTGTGCGTGCGGGGACTCGTTCAACTAACTTTCACCGAGCAGAGAAAACCGCGCAAAATCGCCCGATTTTCGCGGTTTTTTCGCGTCAAATGCGCGATTCACCGGTGCGGAATGACATAGACTACAAACACAGCAACAGGTATATCGAGAGGTTCCCAGTGCCAAAGATTTTCGTCCGCTTGATAGCAGCCAGTGTCGCGGTCGCTGCAGCACTGACGCTATCGGGTTGCACCGCGCAAGAGCTTCGCGGATTCCTCCCCTCGGAAGAGGGTGTGACGAATCAAACCTCGCGCATCATCGGACTGTGGTCCACATCGTGGATTGTCCTCTTGATAGTCGGCGCGATCACCTGGGGCCTCATCATCTGGGCAGCACTGGCTTACCGTCGCCGGAAGACAGACACTGGACTGCCGTCTCAACTCCGCTACAACACACCAATCGAGACGTTCTTCACCATCGTTCCCTTGATTTTGGTGCTCGGCTTCTTTGCTTTCACTGCGCGTGACCAGGCGATTATCGAACAGGTGAACCCCAACCCGGACGTCAAAATTGAGGTCTTTGGAAAGCGGTGGGCGTGGGACTTCAACTACCTCTCGGAGGACGTGCACTTCTCGGGGGTTCAGGCTAGGGAAAAGCCGGACAAGACCATTGACATCAACTCGCTGCCGATTCTGTATTTACCCGTTGGTAAGTCAGTGGAAATCACGATTGAGTCGCGCGATGTTAACCACTCATTCTGGATTCTCGACTTCCTGTACAAGAAAGACATGATTCCGGGAAAGACCAACCACTGGTACGTCACCCCTGAAAAAGAGGGAACGTATCGCGGTAAGTGCGCCGAGTTGTGTGGCGAGTATCACTCGCTCATGTTGTTCACGGTCAAAGTCGTTTCTCAGGCCGAGTACGACGCACAAATGCAAAAACTTCGCGATCAGGACATGACCGGCCGACTCGGTCCCGAATACAACGCGAACCAAAACCTCCCCGGCACCGACGGAAACACAGACAGCTAAGGCAGAGTCATGACAACTACCGCACCACGCCCAGCAGCCCCCGCAATTCCGGAAGGCGCGAGTACACCAGCAGCGGGACGCCAGGGGTCCATCTTCCTTGATTACTTGACGACCACAAACCACAAGACCATCGGGTACATGTACTTCGTCACGTCGTTCACGTACTTTCTCATTGCCGGCGTCATGGCACTCATCATTCGTGCACAGTTGTTCCAGCCCGGCATGGACCTCGTGACCAAAGAGCAGTACAACCAGCTTTTCACGATGCACGGCACGCTCATGCTCCTCATGTTCGCTACCCCGCTTTTCGCTGCGTTCGCCAATGTGTTGATGCCAATCCAAATCGGTGCACCGGACGTCGCCTTCCCGCGGCTTAACGCCCTTGCCTTTTGGTTCTATTTCTTCGGCTCGCTCGTGGCAACCGCGGGTTTCCTCACGCCGCAGGGCGCGGCCTCGTTCGGTTGGTTCGCCTACGCACCACTCTCGTCACACACCTACACTCCGGGTGTCGGCGCAAACATGTGGGTCTTCGGGCTCGGCCTCTCGGGCTTCGGAACCATCATGGGTGCCGTCAACTTCATCACCACCATCATCACCATGCGAGCACCTGGCATGACAATGTGGCGTATGTCGATCTTCTCGTGGAACACGCTTATCACGTCACTGCTCATCATCATGGTTTTCCCCGTCTTCGCCGCTGCTGCACTAGCTCTGGGTTCAGACCGAGTATTTGGGTCGCACGTCTATGACGCGGCCACTGGTGGATCGATTTTGTGGCAACACTTGTTCTGGTTCTTCGGACACCCCGAGGTTTACATCATTGCTCTGCCGTTCTTCGGAATCGTGTCTGAAATCATTCCTGTCTTCGCTCGAAAGCCAATCTTCGGATACAAGACCCTGGTCTTTGCCACGATTGCTATCGCTGCACTGTCGATGACCGTGTGGGCTCACCACATGTACGTGACCGGAAGCGTGCTCTTACCATTCTTTGCGCTTATGACGATGTTGATTGCCGTTCCAACGGGGGTCAAGATCTTCAACTGGATTGGAACGATGTGGCGTGGGTCAATCACCTTTGAATCTCCGATGTTGTTCACCCTCGGATTCCTGGTGTCGTTCGTCTTCGGCGGACTGACCGGCGTGATCCTGGCGTCACCACCCCTCGACTTCAACCTCTCCGACTCCTATTTCGTCGTCGCGCACTTCCACTACGTCGTGTTTGGCACAGTCGTTTTCGCGATGTTCGCCGGCTTCTACTTCTGGTGGCCAAAGTGGACCGGAGCAAAGCTTCGCGAAGACCTCGGTCAACTTCACTTCTGGTTGCTGTTCGTCGGTTTCCACATGACGTTCCTCATTCAGCACTGGGCGGGTGTCCTTGGTATGCCTCGTCGATACGCCACGTATTTGGTCGAGGACGGCTTCACCTGGATGAACCAGTTGTCGACGGTTGGTTCGATGATCCTTGGCGTGTCGATGATCCCATTCCTGTTCAATGTGTGGTGGACGAAGCGAAACGCACCAATGGTTGGGGTCAATGACCCGTGGGGTTACGGACGCTCGCTCGAGTGGGCGACGTCGAGCCCACCGCCTCGTCACAACTTCACCTCGATTCCTCGTATTCGTTCAGAAGCACCAGCCTTCGACCTGAACCACCCCGAGGTCGCGCCGCCTGGATATTCGGACAAGTAGGGGCGAAAACAATGCAGATCAACACCAAACTGTTCCTATGGCTCGCAGTGTTCTTTCTGGTTTTGTCGGTCATTTACCCCACGTGGGTTTTCATTTCTGGTGCACCGATTGAATGGGTCGGATCTCTCGGTATTCCGCTGACAATGGTCATGTTCTTGTTGTTGTGGGGATTCCTCTACATCAACCTTCGCCGTCAAGCTGGCGGGGTACTTCCGGAGGACAACGTCGTAGCCGATATCGATGACGGAGATACCGACCAGGGGTACTTCTTGCCGTGGTCGTGGTGGCCAATGTTCGCCGGAGCTGCTGGTGGGTTGTTGATGCTTGCTATGAGCGTTGGCATCTGGCTCGCCCTGTTCTCGCTCGGCCTCGTTCTCATTACTTTCATCGGATGGTTCTTCGAGCCGGTTCGCGGAGCGTACCGCCGCTAATCTCTCGCCGGCGTCGTCCTGAGACCTGTGGGTGCGGATTTGATGTCGGAGTGACCGCTTAGTGTAGAGACGTGACCAAATCTCGTGGACTAGAACCTGAATCGGAAGACCCCGCCGTTGTTCCGGCGGGTGGCGACGATGGGTCAAAGGATAAACCCGAGGTCAAGCAGGTCGATCTCACCCCGGGCGAACCGGTTTCCTTCGAAGTTCCCGCAAACGCCAACCTCGTCATCAATGTGGTTGGCAAGCAGGGTGGCGGCTGCCTCTCATCGATCTTCTCCGGTTGCGGCTGCCTCGTGACGGGGTTCGTCATTCTGGCGATAGTCCTGGCAATCATCGGTTCATTCTCGCGCTAACGGAGATAGAGGAGTGATCTGGGCGTAAACAGAAAGGGCCTCGCTTTGAGCGAGACCCTTCCTTTTGTGTCAAGGTTAGTGCTTGGTTGATTCCAGTTCTTTTGTGACGACCGGCGCGATGCGGTCTTCGAAGTAGAACCGAGATACCGATGCACGCATTCGAGCGCCAAGAGTGATCTGTCCGCGAGCGTTTGGACGGAGTTGCGCGGGCGCATACTCGTCAAACGACACGAGTTTCCACTGCTCAAACTCGTCGAGTGGCGTGTGAATCTCGCGATACTCGCCTCCGGGCAAACGGACGATGCGGCTCGACTCGTAACCGTGAAGTACCAGTTCGCGGTCTTTTCGTTGCAAGGCGAGTGCTATCTTCTTGGTCATCCAGAACGCGGCAATGGGACCGACAATGAGCAGAACCTGAAGAGTGTGGATGACTCCTTCAATTGTGGTTCGGAAGTGCGTTGCGACGAGGTCGGATGCAGCGCCGGCCCACAGGACCGCATAGAAGGTAACTCCGGCGGCGCCAATCGCGGTGCGAGTGGGTTGGTTACGAGGACGCTCGGCGATGTGGTGCTCGCGCTGATCGCCGGTCACCCACGCCTCAATGAAGGGGTAGACCATGACGATGACGATGAACAACATCAACACGACGATAGGAATCAAGAGGTTCAGGGACCACGTGTAGCCATTGACGACGAATTCCAACCCTGGCGGCATCAATCGAAGCATTCCGTCTGCGAAGCCGATGTACCAGTCGGGTTGTGTTCCGGCCGATACGGGGGAGGGGTCATACGGTCCGTAGTTCCAAATCGGGTTGATCGTGAAGAGCGACGCGATCAGCATGATGATTCCGAAGACGAGGAAGAAGAATCCACCAGCCTTTGCGGCGAAGACGGGAAGGATCGGTGAACCGACGACGTTATCGTTTGTTCGGCCCGGACCCGCAAATTGCGTGTGCTTGTTGATAATCAGCAGCACCATGTGAATCGCGATGAGTGCGATCACGAGAGCGGGCAAGAGCATGATGTGCAAGACGTACAGACGCGGGATGACATCGTTTCCGGGGAACTCTCCGCCGAACAAGAGGTACGAGATCCAGGTTCCGATTCCGGGGATTGCTTTGATCATTCCGTCGATGATTCGAAGACCGTTACCCGAGAGCAAGTCGTCGGGAAGCGAGTAGCCAGTGAATCCCTCTGCCATCGCGAGGATGAAGAGAACGAATCCGATGACCCAGTTGATTTCACGAGGCTTGCGGAACGCACCGGTGAAGAAGACACGGAGCATGTGAAGACCGATTGCCGCAACGAACAATAGCGCGGCCCAGTGGTGGACCTGGCGCATGAGAAGTCCGCCCCTGATGTCGAACGTGATGTTCAACGTCGAGGAGTACGCCGCCGACATGTGAATTCCCTTGAGAGGGACGTAGGAGCCGTCATAGTGAACCTCGACCATCGAGGGGTCGTAGAAGAAGGTGAGGAAGGTGCCGGACAGAAGAATGACGACGAACGAATACAACGCGATCTCGCCGAGCATGAATGACCAGTGATCGGGGAAGATTTTGCGGCCGAGGAATTTGACAGCTCCCGAAATACTGGTGCGCTCGTCGATGTAGTTGGACACTCCGCCGACAAACTTCATTCCTGCACCCGAAGACGCAGGTGCCGTGCTTTTCTTTTGTGTCGCTACGCTCATCGTTTACGCTCCCAATAGCTCGGTCCAACGGGTTCCAGGAAGTCGCTCTGGGCGACCAAGTATCCCTCTGCGTCGATTGTAATCGGTAACTGAGGGAGTGGGCGCGCGGCGGGTCCGAAGATCACCGCGCAGTGGTTCGAAACATCAAACTGTGATTGGTGGCAGGGGCACAGCAGGTTGTGGGTCTGCTGTTCGTACAACGCAACCGGGCAGCCCACGTGGGTGCAAATCTTTGAATAGGCGACGATTCCGTCGTACGACCAGCCCTTACGTTCTTCTGTTTCGTTGAGTGCGGAGAGGGGGAGGCGCATCAATAGAACAGCCGCTTTGGCCTTTTCGTCGAGGAAGCCCTCCTCGACATCCAAAAGGTTTTCGGGGATGACGTGGAACGCTGAGCCGATGGTGACATCGCTCGCCTTGATCGGGACACCGTTGGGGTCGCGCGTCAAACGCACGCCTTTCTCCCACATCGTGTGTGCGAGCTTTTCCTCGGGAGTTCCAGCGGGGGCGAGATCACGGAATAGCGCGACAGCAGGTACCGGTAACGCGACGAAAGCGCCGATGAGCGAGTTGCGCAAAAGGCGACGTCGAGTCCAACCGGATTCTTTGTTCGCCTCCTGGAAGATTTCGACAGCGCGGGCACGAGTCGCGTCGTCACCGCGCGTTGCATGGCGTTCTTCGACGAGTTCGTGACCATGCATGAGTGCCTTGGCCCAGTGGACGGCTCCGACACCAAGACACAGTAGCCCTGAGGCAATCGCGAGGCCAACAAACATGTTGTTGTATCGGGTCGACATGAGGTCACCGGGAACGATGGGGAAAATGAAGTTGAGTGCGAAAGCTGATGCGCTGAGGATGCCCGACAACATAAAAAGCAGAGAAATGCCGCGTTCAGCACCTCGCGCCCGTTCAGGCGATTCGTCGTGAACACGTTTGTGTTCTGGTTCGAACCCTGGGTTCTGCAGACGATCGGGGCGTGACACCGCGCTGCCAGCACTGGTGACGACGTCAGACTTTTTGTCAGCCATGGGATGAACCTTTCTGTAAACCTAGTTCGACTTGGCGCTCAGCCAAATGGTGATGGCCACGAGCCCGCCGAGCGCGAAGATCCACACGAAGAGACCCTCAGACACCGGGCCAAGAGATCCGAGGTCCATTCCGCCGACCGAGGGGTTCTCGTCGAGGAACTTGAGGTACGCGATGATGTCGTTCTTTTCTTCCGGGGTGATGTTCATGTCCGAGAAAACCGGCATGTTTTGCGGGCCGGTCACCATCGCTGCGTAAACGTGCACGGGGTCGATGTTCTTGAGATTGGGGGCCCACTTACCCTCTGTCAACGCGCCACCCGCACCTGCGACGTTGTGGCACATCGCGCAGTTGACTCGGAACAGTTGTGCGCCGTTGGATGGGTCACCGCCAGTGAGTGTCGAGGCCTCGGGGACGCTGGGGCCGGGAGCTAGGCTCGCAACCCATGCCGCCATGGCGTCGATTTCGGGCTGAGTGAACTGGACGGGCTTTTTCTCGGCTTGTGGTCCGCTGCCCGACATCGGCATGCGTCCCGATCCAACCTGGAATTCAACGGACAATGCGCCAGCGCCAATCAAGGACGGACCAGCCGCCGAACCCTCCGCACTCAATCCGTGGCACGACGCACAGTTCGAGGCGAACAGTTTCTTGCCGTCTTCGATCTGTGTCACCGAAACAGGCGCATCCTGCGCGCTGGCGGATCCCGTTACTGCAGCGTATGCACCACCCGAGACGAACAACCCGACGAGAATGAGGACGAGCGACGAGAGCGGGTGACGACGACCTTTGCGATTGAGGTTTCGGGGCATGAGGTTCTTTCGTTATTTAAGCACGTAGATGACGAGGAAGAGTCCGATCCACACTGCGTCGACGAAGTGCCAGTAGTACGACACGGCAACCATCGACATCGCGTCGCGGTGAGTGAAAACCTTGAGCGCTTGGATGCGGCCAATCATGAGGAGGAAGGCGATGAGTCCGACGGTCACGTGTAGTCCGTGGAATCCGGTCGTCAGATAGAAAGCCGAGCCGTAGGCGTCGCTGTTCAGCATGACCCATTCACTGGTGAGGACGGCGTATTCGTAGACCTGACCAACGACGAAGAACGCGCCCATTGCGTAGGTGAGCCAGAACCACTCGACGACACCCCACTTGGAGGGAGCCCAACCGGTTCGACGCGGCTGCAATCGCTCTGCCGCGAACACGCCCATCTGGCAGGTCACTGACGAGAGTACGAGAACCGTCGTGTTGAGCGCCGAGAACGGGATACTGAGCTTTTCGGTCTGAGTGGCCCAGATCTCGGGGGCCATCGACCGAAGCGAGAAGTAAATCGCGAACAGTCCGGCGAAGAACATCACTTCGCTCGCGAGCCACACGATTGTTCCAACAGCCACGGAATTGGGCCGGTTCACAACCGATTGCGGTCTGATTGTCGAGGCGCTGGTCACAACTTCTATTATGCCCATCTTTCGATGTTGAACTGACCATTTAGGCGCGTTTTTGCTAGTTTTTTGCAGACTTTTCATCAAATTCGCACACATCGAGAGCGATAGGCTAGGGGAGTGCCGAACGACAATTGGACCGCGACTCTCAGTGACCTGCTTGAGGGTCGATCGCTGACGGTGGCAGGGGCTTCCCGAGCGATGACTGACATCATGAACGGTGACGTCAGCGATGCTCGACTGGCCGCTTTTCTCGTTGCCCTGCGTGCCAAGGGGGAGTCCGTTGACGAGGTCGTCGGCTTCCGCGATGCGATTTTGGCGGCAGCTCTTCCGCTCGACGTGTCGACCGACGCCGTCGACATTGTGGGCTCGGGCGGTGACCCGGTCGGGGTCATCAACGTCTCGTCGATTGCCGCGATGGTTGTTTCGGCGGCTGGAGTTCCCGTCATCAAGCACGGAAACAGAGCGGCGAGTTCGAAATCGGGTGCAAACGACATCCTCGCCGCGTTGGGTATCAACATTTCGCTCGAACCCGACCGCGTTGCGCGCGTTTTTGACGAAATCGGGGTGACGTACATAAACGCGATGGTGTTTCACCCTGGATTTCGAAATGCCGGCCCGGTGCGACAGGAATTGGCGATCCCGACGATTTTCAATGTTCTCGGGCCTCTCTGTAACCCCGCTCGGCCCGAAGCAAACGCTCTCGGGATGTCGAACCCGGCTCGAATCCCACTGGCGGTCGGACTTTTCCAGCAGCGAGGCGCGACGGCACTCGTGTACCGCGGCGAGGACGGCATCGACAAGATCACGACAACGGGCCACTCGAAGGTGTTCGAAGTCAGTCGCGGAAGCGTGACCGAACACGATTTTGACCCGCGCGAAGTTGGATTCACGTATTCGTCGATCGACGACATTCGTGGCGGGACGCCCGACGACAACGCCGCGTTGGCTCGACGTGTACTCGCGGGGGAGGAAAACGCCGCACGCGACATCATCCTGTTGAACTCAGCTGCGGGAATCGTCGCGCATCGCTTGTCGAAGAACCCTGCCGAACGCGATCGGTCGTTTGTCGAGCGCATGACCGAAGCCGTCGAGGCGTCATCTCAGTCGATTGATTCGGGTGCGGCGAGCGCGAAACTCGATGCCTGGGTCGCCGCGACGAACTAGGGAAGCGGGCCGAGTGTTCTGGGTGACGTGAAATTTCCGCTTTCTGACATAATGTACATTATCGGATAAAGCGTGTGCTGCGGAAAAGCTAAGAAACGCGCTCCAGCACGTCCATGAGGCGCGATGGCCCAATAAACGGGGCTTCCGCGCGAATCTCGTCGAGTGTCCACCAGCGAATGTCTATGACGTCGTGGTGTTCGGATTCCATCCAACCGGATCGGTCCAGCTCGAATTCGTCAACTCGAAGCGCAAAAAAATGATCGACATACGAATGGAAGTGCTTCCCGTCCGGCCAATCCCAGTAACCGTCCACAGCCTCAACCATGTCTCCCAGTTCGCCAGAATTTACGATGAGCCCCGTCTCCTCGCGCAATTCGCGAACGGCTGCTTCGAGTGGTGTTTCGCCCGGGTCAATTCCACCACCGGGCGTAATCCAGCGCGGCGGCAATCCCACACGGTAATCGAATTTCGTGAGCATCAGTAGGAATTTGCCCGCACCGTCATGCAAGACGATGCGAGCGGTTTCGCGGTGAAGAACGTGGGTTCGGCCCTCGGGATGGTTCATTTTCCGCCCTTATCGACCAATCCGAAGGCGCGCATCGACACCTGAACCATCGGTCCGATCCCGACGACGAACAGAAGGGTTCCCAAGCCGACTGGTCCTCCGAGCGCGATTCCGATGAGCGTCGCCCCACCCTCGAGAACCGTGCGAACAATCCAGACAGGCTTTCCAAACTTCTTGACGGAACCCGTCATGAGGCCGTCACGTGGCCCGGGACCGAGTCGTGCACCGATATAGATTCCGGTTCCGAGGGCAATAATCGCCATACCGAGCACGTACCATCCGATTTGGCCGACAATCCCCCAATCGACCGCTGACGGAACGAAACGCAGTGACAAATCGACAAAAGGTCCGATGAGAAGCGCATTAAATACGGTCCCAAGACCGGGCTTTTGCTTGAGCGGTATCCACAACAACAAAATGATGGCGCTCGCAAGAACGGTCGCCAATCCGAAACTCAGTCCAGTGATATTGGACAGGCCTTGTCCGAAAACGTCCCACGGCGCGAGACCGAGCACTGCTCGAATCTGAAACGCGATTCCGAGTCCGAAAAGATACAGGCCAACGATGAGCCGAACCAGAACGAGTGGTTTCGGGAAGTCGATAGATGATGCCACGGGTTCGGTTATTCGCCGAAGTAGCCGGTGTCGCCCACCAGGCGCGTGTTGTCGGCGGGAACGGGCTCTACGGCGGCAAGTGCGATTTCCGCGGCGAATTCCGCGACGTTGTACAACTTCCCCACCGCTTCTTTACGGGCGTCGATTGTTCCGGGGTTGGCGCGGTCGAGGAGCGTCGCGGTAACGGTTCCCTCGATCATGTCGGCCGAGACGACTACGAAACCAATTCCGTCCTCGTCGAGCGATGGAATCATCTCGCGAAGAGCGTCTTCGCCCGCACGTTTGGACAATGCAACGGGGAGGTATTCGGGCATCGTGTCAACGGTTCGAATGAAGTGGGCCTGGTGGCTGGTGACAAAAACTATCCGTGAACCCTTGTGGAGCAACGGGCGGAGCGTCTGTAGCGCGTTCACCTGCGCGTCACGATTGAGCCGCATCGCGTAGTCGTCGCCCTTGCCGGCTTCCATGCCGCCAGAAGCGTTGAGGACGAGGATGTCGAGCCCACCAAACTCTTTCTGCAGCGTGTCGCGAAGTGCCGTGATCGAGTCGTAATCCGTGAGATCAGCTCCGACAACGATTGCTTCCCCACCGTTCTCGCGGATACCCGCTGCGACCTTTTCGGCGCGCGCTTCTTTGTCGCGGAAATTGATGGCAACCTTAGCGCCGGCCTCGGCGAAAAATCCAACGGTTTCCGCTCCGATTCCGCGGGATGAACCCGTGACGAAAGCGGTCTTTCCCGCGAGTTGGCCAGACGATAAGGGGTTTGCGCTCATGGGGCAAAACTATCACGCAATCTCGGCGTGATACCGTGCCCGCATGACGTTTCGCGCCGCCGAGCACCCCTATTTCGAGGGGTCGACTCCCCGTGTGTTGGCTCACCGCGGTCTGCACCTCGATGTGCCCGAGAACTCGGCGAGTTCGTTTCGGGCAGCAATCGCGGCGGGTGCGACGTTCATCGAGACGGACGTCGTCGGGTCAAAGGATCGTGTCGCCATCATTTCGCACGACACGACACTCGACCGGGTGTCGAGTCGGACGGGACGTGTTTCCGATCACACCGCGGCGGAACTCGCTGACATCGACCTGGGTGGCGAGGGGTTTCTGACACTCGCCCAAGCTCTCGAGCAGTTTCCGACGGCTCGTTTCAACATCGACGTCAAAGACGAGACCGCGATTGACGGCGTTGTCCGAGCCGTGACCGACGCTGAAGCGCTCAACCGTGTGCTGATCACGTCGTTTAATACCCAGCGTCGTCGCGCGACCATCGCCCGACTCCCCGGAGTCGCGAGTAGCCCGTCGGCGACGGAGTTTCTCGTTATCGCGGCCGCCGCTCGCCTTGGTATCGCCCCTCCCCTCCCCCTCGTTCACGCGCTACAGATTCCAGAAAAAGCGAACGGAATAACCTTCGTGAACGAGCGAATGGTCGAGCGATACCACCGCGCAGGGCTCGAGGTTCACGTCTGGACGGTGAATGACGAAGAAACGATGCGCCGTCTGCTGGGCATCGGAGTCGACGGGATTGTCACGGATAGAGCCGATATTGCGCTTGGCGTTATCAATTCATAGCTAATTCTTTACCTTCGCTCAGGAATAACTCGGCAAGTTCTGGCTTTATAAGTAGTGGGCCACAAGCCGAAGGAGAGCAAAATGAGCAATAAGCGTATGCAGGGCACGCGACTCGGATCGATTAGTTCCGAAAGCGAAGAGGGCGTCGAGTTTGTCGAACGCCAAAACGTGACGTTCCGCACCGATGACGGCGAAGAATTTGTCGTCACGTTCATGACCGGGGTTGAACTCCCCTACGACTGGCGCTCGCCGCGATCGAGCAATCTTGGAAGGCGTCTTGACGCGAAGGGCAAGCCGATTCAGGGCGATGACCCTAACGCGCCGGCACCCACTCCGCCGACCGTGACCCACTGGGAACAGTTGATGAAGCGTCGCACCATCGAGGAACTTGAAGTGATTTTGCAGGACCGCATTATTGCGATGCGGGAGAGCGGCCAACTTGAGCTTGGTTCGTTGCGTAAGTCGGCCTAACGGCCGAGAAACCACCGTCCAACGCCCCAGCCCGTGATTCGGGCGAACGCCTCGACGACGATTCCGAGGTGCATCTTCGACTTCCCTAACTCACGTTCGATGAAGGTGATCGGGTGTTCGATGACTGTTCCGCCGCCCGATTCAATGCGGTCGGCGATTTCGATTTGGAAGCAATAGCCACTGGATGCGATCGTCTCGAGGTGGATATCGCGCAGTGATTCGACACGGATGACCCGAAAACCAGCGGTCAAGTCCTTGATTTTCGACCGCAGGGCGATTCGAGCGTAGGCGTTCCCCGCGCGGGAAATCAGTTGGCGGGCGACACTCCAGCCGTCGACGCTGCCACCGGTTACCCAACGCGATCCGATAACAAGGTCGGCGGTCACGCCGCGAGCAACCCCCAACAGAGTCGGGATAATCGCGGGGTCGTGTGAACCGTCGGCGTCGATTTCAACGACCCAGGAATAATCCCGCTCAAACGCCCACCGGAACCCAGCGATGTACGCCGGACCCAACCCAGCCTTGCGATTGCGATGAAGAACGTGAACGTCGGGGTTCGTCGAGGCGTAGTCGTCGGCCAGCGACCCTGTTCCGTCCGGAGAATCGTCGTCGACAACAAGGACATCAACACCGGGTGACGATGCGACGATGCGATCAAGAACAATCGTGAGAGATTCGCGTTCGTTGTACGTCGGAACGATGATGAGCGCGTCGCTCACGCGGAGCGCTTTCGACGCAGCCCGATCACCGGCACGAGCCCCATCACGATCAGCGCCCACTCGAGCGGGAGTCCGATGACGCTCGCCGGAGTGACGACGGTTGATAGCGGAACGTCGGCCACCATGACACCGGCAGTGAAGGGTTCGAGTCGATCGAGGTCGCTGCCGTCCGGTGCAATCACTGCGCTCACACCGACCGTCGACACATTGACCAGCGAGCGCCCTGTTTCGACGGCGCGCATGCGGGCAATGCCGAGCTGCTGAATGCTCTGATCCGTTCGACCGAAATCGGAATTGTTGGTCGGAGCGAAAATCACGTTGGCGTTTTCGGCCAGCATTTCGCGGAAGAGTGCATCGTCGACAATGTCATAGCAGATCGCGATTCCGGCGATTGCGTCCCCCACTGTCATGACGGGGTCACGGGTGCCGAGCGTGTAGTCCCGCGGGACCATGTCGAACATCGACGGGGCAAGGGGGTAGAAGAAGTCGCGGTTGGGCAGGTATTCGGCGAACGGAACCGGGTGGACTTTGTCGTATTGGTCGACGGCGCCCTCGCCCACTTGCCACTTCAACACCGAGTTGAAGGTTTTGTCTCCGTCCTCGGTGATTGTTCCGAAAATGAACGGGGCGTTTGTCGCGAGCGAAATGCTGTCGGCGAGCGACGCCGCATCGGGTCTGCGTAGTGGGTCGATATCCATGGCATTCTCGGGCCAAATGACCACGTCAACATCACCGATGTTTGCCGCATTCATCGCCGCAACGTGTTTGGTGATCGCATCGCCCTGGCGGGCACTCGAGAAGAGCGCTGAATCGCTGTTTCCTTGAACCGCTGCCACTCGCACCGATCCGGACGGCGCGGTGGCAAGTAGCAGGTACGGG
>Ga0214921_10002975_pt1 | contig 26722 bp, 27 predicted proteins | sample LL1505_MetaG_FD_177992 | JGI IMG/M metagenome (GOLD analysis project Ga0214921, IMG submission 177992) | Freshwater microbial communities from Lake Lanier, Atlanta, Georgia, United States - LL-1505 | ecosystem: Environmental > Aquatic > Freshwater > Lake | place: USA: Georgia | collected... | reverse complement strand
GAGTTGAATGATATTCAACGCGTTGGACTTAAATATTACGAGGATATTTTGCAAAGGATACCAAGAAGTGAGATTGTCGAGTATGATAAGATTTTCACAGAAGTATTTTCGAGTGTTAAAAATGCGGATGCGGCGCTCGAGATTGTTGGAAGTTATAGGCGCGGCGCGGAATCATCTGGCGACATTGACGTTATTATTACATCAACTGATAGCAAGGTTTTTAAAGCCTTTGTTGATAAGCTAATAGAAAGAAAGCTAATTTTGGAGGTACTTTCGCGAGGTCCTACAAAGTGTTTAGTAATTACAAAGTTGCCCGGATCACAATATGCTAGACGCGTGGACTTTTTGTATACTGGTCCGGAAGAGTACCCATTTTCAGTGTTATATTTTACGGGAAGTAAGATTTTCAATACAGTAATGAGACATCAAGCTCAAATGTTGGGGTATTCAATGAATGAACATGGAATGTATAAAATGGAGGGAAAGAAAAAGGGAGAGAAAATTGGCCACGTCTTTAAGTCCGAAAAAGATATATTTGATTTCTTGAATATGCAATTTAAAGAACCAGTAGAGAGAATTGATGGCAGGTCGGTTGTTTTAAAAGGCACACCGGCCACAACCATAACTGCACCAATTCAAAATGAAGAAGAAGTAGCCCCTGGACCTTTTGAATTGAAAAATGAAGCCACAAAAATTGTAAAACCCGTAAAAGCTAAACCAACTCTTATTATTGAAGAGGAAAATGTTGTGTTAGTTCCCAAACCAAAAACCATCAAGAAACGCATTGTTTCAAAAAAGACTGAAGCAGATACTAAGAAAAACAGGTTGGAAATTATTGAAGATGAATCAACTATTGTTGACCTAATTCAAGATTTCAAAAAGAATGGTATTTCCGTTTTGGAACCTTTGACTGAAAATCAACTTGTAAGAATGTTGAATGTTGCTAATGTGGCTTATCGTAATTTGGAACCTATTATGACTGACAATGAATATGATATTATCCAAGATTATATTGAGGAAAAATTTCCCACAAATCAAGTTATCAAACAAATTGGTGCACCAGTAGAAAAAAATAAGGCCACTTTGCCTTATGAAATGGCATCTATGGATAAAATTAAACCCGACTCTGGAGCTTTGGCAAATTGGATGCAAAAATATAAAGGACCTTACGTTCTGTCATGCAAATTGGATGGGGTTAGCGGACTTTATACAACAGAAGGAACAATTCCAAAGTTGTATACCCGAGGAGATGGAAAAGTTGGACAAGACGTGAGTCATTTAATTCCTTATTTGCGTCTTCCAAAAAAGAAAGGCATTGTTATTCGAGGCGAGTTTATTTTGCCAAAGGCAGTCTTTGAAAGCAAATACAAGTCCCAATTTGCAAATCCTAGGAATTTAGTTTCTGGAATTGTGAATAGATTAACAATTGATGAAAAAGCAAAAGATCTCAACTTTGTTTCATATGAAGTCATTAAACCCGAATTGAAACCATCGGAACAAATGGATCTTTTAAAAACATTAGATGTTGACGTTGTCATGCATAAAGTTGTAAAAACCTTGAGCAATGAAATGTTGTCTGAATTATTAGTTGATTGGAGAAAGAACTATACTTATGAAATTGATGGAGTTATTGTCACGGATGATATTATTGTTCCTCGCAAATCCGGAAATCCAGATCATTCTTTCGCATTTAAAATGGTTTTATCAGATCAAATTGCCGAAGCAAAAGTTGTTGACGTTTTATGGTCTCCAAGTAAGGATGGATATTTGAAACCGCGTGTTCAAATTGAACCCATTAATTTGGGCGGAGTTAAAATAGAATACGCTACTGGATTCAATGCTGCTTTTATTGAACAGAAAAAAATTGGTATTGGAGCAATGATTCAACTGATTAGAAGTGGGGATGTTATTCCCTATATTAAAGATGTTACAACACCTGCAGAGAATCCAAAGATGCCAAACATTCCTTACAAATGGAATGAAACGCATGTCGACATTATGTTGGAAGATATTAGTCAAGATTTAACTGTTAAGGAAAAGAATATTACTGGATTCTTTCGAGGTATTGGTGTAGATGGATTGAGTAGTGGTAACATTTCGCGCATAATGGATACAGGAAATGATACTATTCCAAAAATAATTCATATGACAAAGGCTGACTTTTTGAAAGTAGAAGGTTTCAAAGAAAAGTTGGCAAGCAAGATTTATGAAGGAATTAAAGATAAACTGGCCAGTGCGTCACTTTTAACAATCATGTCCGCTTCAAATATATTTGGAAGAGGGATAAGCGAAAAGAAAATTGAACCTATTCTTGAAGCATTTCCTGATATTTTGACTTCAGGTGAATCTTCAGCAGAAAAAATAAAGAAAGTCATGAGTGTTAAAGGTATGGCAAAGAAAACTGCTGAATTGTTTGTAAATAACATTCCTGCTTTCTTGGATTTTATGAAGGAATGCGGATTAGAACAACTTTTAGAAAAAGTTGAGCAAAAAGCACAGCTAGACGACAGCCATCCTCTTTATAAAAAATCAATTGTTATGACTGGTTTTAGAGATGAAAGTTTGGGAGAAGCATTAAAAAGCGTAGGTGCAAAATTGGGTTCAAGTGTTAGTTCAAAAACCTTTGCAGTCTTGGTAAAAGACAAAGAAGAGGATACTGGAAAGGCAAATGAAGCTCGTAAGTTAGGCATAGCACTTTACACTCCGGAAGAGTTTAAAAGTAAATATTTTAGTCAGTAGTCAGGTCAATAACTTCGCCTGCATGTGGATCTGGCTTTATAGGAATATTCTTTTCGCACCCGGGACATTTATGAATTGAGTCTTCTTTTGCAAATTCTCCCCACCAACATTCAGGACAAATTTTATGCGCTCTGTATTTTCCATATTTCATTAAACATTCACGAGGTATTAATGATTCACCACTATTTATTTTTTTTGCACACATGCAACAGGTTTCTTTTTCTTCACCCCCTTTTTTAATGCGATAATTTTTTCTTCTTAATGTGCGCTTGTTTTTTCTTGATCTGTATTTTTTTGTTTTTATTTTTCTTTGAAGCCTCATATATAATACACCAATACTTTTTGAATACACTTCAATTTGAAGGTAAAAAATATATTAAACATACTTAAAAAAATCTTGGCATTGTTATTCATATAATGCAAAGATTTGTACCGCAACTGGCAAGACGTTTTTCTAGTTCTACCACACCAATTTCCGCAGTTGGTGTTTTTGAAAAGAGTTGTTATCATAAGATTGATTTTAAAATCAATGAAAATGCTACTGCCCAAGAAGGTGTTATTCGTTTTTCTGTTTTTAATATTGGTTGTCTGGCTGTAACAAATGACGAGAACAAAGTCGTTGGCGTTTTTTCTGAACGTGATTTTATTAACAAGGTTGCCTCTGTTAGAAAGGATAGTGAAAATGTTAAAATCAAGGATGTTTGCACCATGACCCCTAATGTTATTATTGCAAAGAAAACTGATTCTTTGGACGAATGCATGCGTAAGATGATGTTCAAGGATATTCGTCATTTGCTTGTTGTTGATGAGAATAATGATGATTTTATTGGAATGATTTCTGTTAAAGATTTGATCAAGGAGATCAATATTAAGAATCACGATATTATTGCCAAGTTGACTGATTTCAAGCTTGGAAAGGGCGCTTATTTTGGAAGTGATTAATTTAATATATCATTCAAAATAGCCATTCGCATATACACACCATTTTCAACTTGTTTAAAATAAACTGCTCGCGGATCTTTGTCTACATCTACATTTATTTCGTTTAATCGAGGTAAAGGATGCATTAAAATCATTTTTTCCTTTGCATATTTCATCATATTTTCATCAATAATATAATTATTTGTTTTCATTATATTTTTGTATTCTTCTTCATTTGAAAATCTTTCTTTTTGAATGCGAGTCATATAAACGACATCACTAGTTTGAAGAGCTTCTTGCAAACTTTTATTTTCTAGTTGCTCAATTTCAAATACTTTTATTCTGTTTTTAATTTCCTCGGGCATTTCTAGTCCATTTGGACTAACATAAATAAACGTAATCTTTGGAAACAAAGTCAAAACATGAATTAATGAATGAATTGTGCGACTATTTTTTAAATCTCCTGCAAAGGTTATACGAATTTTCTCTCTTTTATCATCATCAAGAGTTATATTAATTTTTTCTAATTCTGTTTTAATTGTAAAAATATCTAATAATGCTTGCGTTGGGTGCTCGCCGTTTCCATCACCTGCATTTATTACTGGAATATTAGATACATTTGCTGCTTGAGCAGAACTTCCTTTTAATGGATGACGAATTACAATTGCATTTCCATAACTATTTAATGTTTTAATTGTATCTTCAAGTGACTCACCTTTTTCAACGCTAGAATACTTATCTGTAATTGAAATAACATTCCCACCCAATTTTAACATTGCACTTTGAAAAGAACATGATGTTCTTGTCGATGGTTCATAAAATACCGATACTAAGATTTTTCCTTCTAGCTGGGTTTTGAGAGAAATAGGATTTGTTTCATAAATAGACTTCATTGCTTCAGCTTTTGAAATATAATCCAATATTTTTGGTTTAGTAATATTTAATACACTTAAAAGATGCTTTGATATTGACATTTTTATTTTATAAGACGAGTTTTCTTTAAGTTATAAAATAAGATTGATTTATTGTTTTTTTTTATTTGTTTATTATAACACTATACATGGCAATATATCACCCAATAAAATATACTGCAAATGCTTCATTGCTTATTCAATTTTTAACGGCAATTGTAGATCTGTATGTATTACTTATATATGTTCCTAGGAAATACTTAGTTGTAAAGCAGTTGCTATTACTTGAATTTATTGTGCAGATTGTTGAAGGAAGTTTCTATGTTTGGTTAGCATTGGCATTTCATACTATTGAAAATGTAACGCCATACAGATACTACGATTGGTATATAACAACGCCTACGATGTTGACCTCTTTATCTGTATATTTGATTTTTTTGCAAAACAAGGAAGAATTGAAAAATAAGGAAGAATTGAAAAACAATAATTCGAATGAGTCGGAGGATGGTGATCAAGAAAGTGTTTTGAATGAAGATTTTTTTACAATTATAAAAAAAAATGCAAAAACAATTACATACATATTAATTTTGAATGCAATTATGTTAACATTTGGATTATTAAATGAACATCATGTTTTGAATAAATATCTTGCAGTTTTTCTAGGATTTATTCCGTTTGTCGCGATGTTTTATTTAATATATGAAAATTTTGCAAAATATTCTGAAAAAGGAACTACTCTTTTCAAGTATTTTTCTTTTATATGGTCATTGTATGGTGTTGCAGCATTAATGTCTTATCATTGGAAAAATATTTTTTATAATATTTTAGATTTATTTGCTAAAAACTTTTTTGGTTTATATCTTGCATATGTATTGTACTTTTCAGTTGATTAAAATTTCATATAACTATATTATTTGAAATTTTATAAACGGATTGAATTTCTGTTATAATCTATACTCATAGGTTGCGGTTTTAACGAGTTTCTTTGTGAACTTCTTTGAGATTTTGACACATAAGGGGTAAATTCTTTATTATAAACTGATGGGTTTCTTTTGTAAAAGTGATGAATATCATTTTCAATCGTAGCAGGTGTATCTCTTCTTATAGGTGTTTGCACATCATAATGCATTCGCCATTTTGTAAAAGCATCCAGTTTTTTATTTTTTCTTACCAAACAATAAATTATAACAATTGCAATTAATAATAGAATAACACTACCAACTACAGCGCTAGCAATTATCGTATTTGATGAAGCTGAAGAATTATTTGATGCACCATTTGACGATAAAATTGTACTTGTTTGGTCTAAAGTTGGTAATGGGCTTGGAAATAATGTTGGTAATTGCGTTTGTAATTGCATTGGTAATTGCGTTGGAGGTGGAAGGGTGGGGGATTCGCTTAGTCTTATTGTTGGGCGTGTAGTAGTTGGTGAAATAGTTGTAGGTAAAAAAGTTGTCGGCATTTGAGTAGATTTTGAAGAAGGTTGTAAAGTTGGCATAGGAGAGAGTGAAATTGAAACTGCACCAGTATACGGCATCATTGTAGGAGGAGCTATTATAAATAAATTTTGTGTGGGGGTAAGTGTTGGAAAACTTGATGGCGTTGGAGGAAAGCGTCCGCACCAACATCCATTTCCACACGTTTCATAAAAACCACATAGATTTGGTTTAACTGGGCAGTTTTTGTTACATGGGATGTAGTCTGTTGGCGCACTACTAGGTATAGGCGTTGGTTTTAAGCTTGGAATCGGAGTTGGATTAGAACTTGGAATTAAACTAGGTTTTTGAGTTGGTATTGAACTGGGTTTTTGACTTGGCAATAAACCGGGGGTTTGACTAGGTTTTTGACTAGGTGCTTGAGTTGGCAATAAAGATGGTTTATGAGAAGGCCAAAGTGTTATTGTAGGTGCATTTATTTTTGAACGTTGAATTCTTGTTGGTTGTTTTAAAATAGATGGTGTAAATGTTGAATCATCCGTTATTTTTGCGATAAATGGTTGTTTCGTTCCTCTTAATCTAAAAATTGGTGTTGGGATTGAATCATCCATTAAAGATGGCTCTTGCGTTCGTCTTATTCTTGCTCTAGGAACTGGTGTTGGGATTGAATCATCCATTAAAGATGGCTTGCGTGTTCGTCTTATTTTTGCTCTAGGAACTGGCGTTGGGACTGAGTCGTCCATTGTTTTTGCAAAAGATGGACTTTGTGTTCTTTGTCTTTGTCTAATTGAATCATCAGTTATAGATGGTCTTTGCACTTGTCTTGGTCTAGAAGCTGGTGTTGGTCTTGAATCATCAGTTATAGATGGTCTTTGCACTTGTCTTTGTTTAGGAGCTGGTGTTATAGTTGAATCATCAGTTGCCTTTGTCTTAGTTGGACGTTTTCTTTTTAGAACTTTAATTATTGTTGGTAATAATCCATTTGGTGAATCTGTTGGAAATTCTGTGGGGATACTAGAATCTAATGGAATAATTTCGCCACCTGTTGGTCCTTTTCTTTTTCCTTTTGTGGTTATTTTTTTGCTTTTTGTTTTTCCTTTTGGTTTGCCTTTTGTTGTGGTTATTTTTTTACCTTTTGTGGTTATTTTTTTACTTTTTGTGGTTATTTTTTTTCCTTTTCTTTTTCCTTTTGTGGTTATTTTTTTGCTTTTTGTTTTTCCTTTTGGTTTGCCTTTTGTTGTGGTTATTTTTTTACCTTTTGTGGTTATTTTTTTGACTTTTGTTGTAGTTATTTTTTTTCTTTTTGATGCGGCTAATAGTTTTTTATCCTTTGAAATCACTGATCTAACTTTGCTAATTTTTGAATTTAAATTTTTAATATTTTTAACAGATTTTGCCGCTTTTTTTAAAGTTTCAAGTTTTTTTAATTTTTCTCTCGCTGCCAAAAGTTTTTGTGCAACACTTATACCAGCAGATATTCCTTTCAACGCGGGATTTATAGTACCCCCTATTTTTGCAACAGTTCCTGCAACTTTTAAAACCTTCCCCAAATTTTTTGCATTGACAATTTTCCGCAACTTTTTAAACTTTAGGTTTCTTTCATCAACAATTTTAGTTTCATTGTATAAAATTAAATCTTGTGATGTTGTATTTGTAGAACTTGCTCGCCCGAGTATTGTAAATAATAAAAATGTTATATTAAATAACATTTTAGAAGTACTCTATAGTATAATATAATAATATATTTCTATATGTTTTGTAAGATTATTTAAAAATTTGCTTTGTTATTATATATGTTAAAAAATGAAAATCAAAATGAAAATTCAGATCAAGAAAATGAAGACATGATTTTTAAATGGATTGATGACATTGAAAGTCAGCCCATAAAAAAAAGGGTTTCATTTTCAAATAAAAATAAGATTCATTTTATTGAAACGAGAGAAGAAATTGGATGGCTAGGTTTAAATATGTATATGAGTAAGTTTCATTTTAAATTAATAGAAGACGAATTTAAAAAAGAATATTCAAAGTATTTACAATTTAATAAAAGCCAAATATCCAAATCAAGGGACCAGTTGGCAATAAAAATTTATGAGTTTATTGAAAAACAAAGTTCAAAAGATTCATTAGAAGAATTTAGTTTATCAAAAGAGTAATTAAAAAGAAAATATGAGTAATATATACAGAAAAATGTACAAGCTTTTTTCTTTTTTAACTTTTTGCGTTGCAATTGCAGCAGGAACAGAAACTTTTCTTCGAGGTTCAACGTTAAATATTTTAAATATTGAAAATGATTGGTCTCGTTTTACTTTATTTTTGGAGAGATTCGAGAAGAAATATGAAAGTTTGAAAGAATTTGAAGAGCGTTTTGCTATTTTCAAAGAGAATGTCAAAAATATTATTGAACACAATTCGGACAAGTCGCAAAATTTTACAATGGGAATTAATCAGTTTACCGATTTAACTTCAAGCGAATTCAAAGAAAAATATATTGGTGGATATTCCACTTTAGGAAAGTCTGTTTGTGGAAAGTTTGTTAACACAGAAACTATTACTTCTTTACCCAAGTCCATTGATTGGAATGTTAAAGGTGCCGTTACTTCGGTTAAAGATCAAGGTCAATGCGGATCTTGTTGGGCGTTTTCTACAACAGGCGCAATTGAAGGTGCGTGGGCAATTAAAAGCGGAAAGTTGACAAGTTTATCTGAACAACAATTGGTAGATTGCTCCAAAAAATATGGTAATCTTGGATGCAAGGGCGGATTAATGGATAATGCATTTACTTATGTTATTGATAATGGTATTTGTGCAGAAGATTCTTATTCATATACTGCTTCGGGCGGAACTTGCAATAATTGTGAAGTTGTTGTGACAATTTCTGATTGCAAAGATGTTACGCCAAATGATCAAATCGCATTAGCCGCCGCTCTTGCAAAGGGACCTGTATCAATTGCAATTGAAGCCGATACTAGAATTTTTCAATCTTATTCTAGCGGTGTTATAACCAGTTCAAGCTGTGGTACAACTTTAGATCATGGTGTTTTGATTGCTGGTTATGGAGTTGAAAATGGAATTGAATATTGGTTAGTAAAAAATTCTTGGGGAAAAAGTTGGGGAGATAATGGTTATGTTAAAATTGCGCGAAGTGAAAGTTCAAATGATCCTGGTATTTGTGGAATTGCTATGCAACCCTCATTTCCTATTGTATAAATATACCTTTGGTTAAATAAAGATATTTTTAAGATTCAAACTCATATTCTATATATCGTTTGACTTCACATTTGAGTTGATTAAACAAGATTCCTTTCATTCTACTTAGAGTTGCTTCATCACGATAGCTTAATGCGTTGGCTTTTCCAACTAATTTAGCAAATGTTTGAGCCCATTTATCATTATATTTAATTTTTTCGTGATATTTTATTTGCCATGCTGTTATTTCTCTTTGGACTAATCTATCAAGATAATAAAGCATTGAAATTACATTATCTTTTTCCATCTCAGACCAAGAATTTGTTTCGGGATTGAAAGAATAAAAGATATTTACTTTTTCTTTAAAAGCATAAATTGGAAGACAATTTTCTTTGATAAAATTTTCTTCGATAATAGATGTCATAGTTTTCATCATATTGTGTTCGTTCAAACAATTAATATGACTTTCTGATAGAGCAATAGATTCCAAAAATTGTGAAAGTGACAAAGTAGGTTTTACATTTGTGTTCAACCATTCAACAATATTTATCTTTCGTTTTGACTTTTCAACATATTTTTGAAGAGATTCTACTTTTTCCTCTAACTTACTATTTTTCACTGCTAACATTCCGACTAATTTAACCAAATTTTTATAGCTTGGTAAATTACTACTTTCTTCTTCATCTATATTTTTTTCTCTTTTTGAACTATGCAAAAATTCACATAAAACTGCATGATTTTGATAAGAAGATTTTTTCGTATATTTTTTACTGCAACAATTGCATGTATAACTCATTGTTGTTGTTAGTTTTAATTAATTATCTTTTTTAAATTCAATTTTATTCAATTTTTTAGCATATTAAAATCACAATATATATAAAATGTCCTCTATTTGGAATACAAATTATTCAGCACAAATTACAAATATACCACAATATCCACCTCAAGCTTTTCCTACAAATCAAACCGCATTAGTGCAACAATATGATTTTGCTTCTAATGGAACAAACGACTATTACAATTATTATCGTTGTCGAAATTGTGATACTAATTTAACAACAAATACCCCATCTTCGCAATATCAAAAACAAAAATTAATTCAAAATACTGTACGAATTGATTCATCACAATACACAATGAATTTAGGATCATTGGCCAGTTATCAAATGCCTAAGAAAAGAAATGCTAGTGTTCCTTGGAATCAAATGAGTGATAGAGCCGAGCCTTCTGTACAGAAAGCAAATGCTAATGGAGGAAATACAATTGGAAGTAGCAGCACAAGACATTCAATTACGCGTCTTCGCCCTGGTTCCATGTCTCCGGGTGGAATTGGATGCGATATTAAACACAATTCTTATGATCGTTATTTAAATCGTTTGAAAGGCAAAGCGCCTCTTAGAAGAGGAATTATTCCTCCTAATTTTGGACAAGAAGAAATACCTTTTAATAGAGCTAATCCTATTTATGGTGGTAAAATTATGAAAACATCTATTGTTACTGGCTGCAATTGCCCTATTGAAACAACTCAAAAGAATTACCAAAAGTTATATCAAAATAATCCTAATCAAAATTATAATTTCAACGTGCCTTATCAATTTGCAATTGGTCAAAAGATTTTTGCTAATATTAATGGCGTGCAAACTCCTGCAACCATAACTGCCAATTTAGGTAATGGTAATTTTACTATTAAGATAACATCTAGTGGAGAAACTATGAACATGAACCAAACAAGTTTCTTAATTTACTATAATTGTGGTTCTCATGTTGGATATATTGCGGGGGGAGCTTATTCTGGAATTGGAACTGGACCTATAAATCAAACGCAAACTCAAGGCGGAAACTTTGTTGATCAATATATTAGAGATCCTGGTAGAGTTGTTGCTTGTCAAAAATTGGCTGGTACTAAATCAAATATTACAAATACAATGAGATTTTTCCCCGAGTTGGGCAATGTAGTTGCTGTTAATGGTATTCCAAATAGTTTGGCTCTTCTAGTTGACAATGGCATTAGATACACAAATGGTGTAGCAAAACAAGTAATTCTATAATTTAGTAAAAATAAATACATATTGTTGCAAAATTTAAAATAAAATATTCTGTAATATTATAAAAATGCCTGCTATTAGAATGCAAATTCAAAATAACCGAACACAAGTTTATAGACAACCTACTCCAAATTACAACACTCTTGTTAATGTTGCGCCAAATATTAGACAAGTACCAAGATTAGCTATTGGAGGTGCTATGATTGGAAGAATTCAGTTTGCAAAATCTGGTTGCAGTTCTTGCGGTAAATAATAACTTTTGGAAAATTTGTGAAAAACCTATCCATCCAGTTTTAAGAAATATACTTTTTTAAAAGTATATTTTTTAAAAGTTTTGCTATACTTTTTTTAAAAGTATAATATACAGATATGATGACATTTCAAAATCCATCTTTTCCTTCAGGATTAACAAATCGTTCTAATTTTTACAAATCATTATTTAATCCTAACAATTTGCCATACAATAAAATGTTTAATAATTGCAATAATGCATTGTGCTATACATATAGCAAAAATTATATATATAAACCTCATAGTGCATATGGAATGGTTGGAACATCTGCGGCGGGTTATTTGGGAAGAAGAAAGCGGCTATAAATACTACTTTAAAAAAATAGTTTTAATAATAATTTTGTTTTCTATTAGCCTTTGATTTATTTTTTAAATTAGTTTTTCTTCGCCGTGTTTTAACTTTAGAAGAAGATTCAAAGTTGAAACTTTCTTCAGTATTATTTTTGCTTTGCTTTATTTTTTTTGTTGGTTGTTCATTTTCGTCTAAAATAATAGGTTCATCATCTTCATTGGACTCTGAAAAAATATTTCCCATAATAATATGAACGAATATTTTAATTCACATTATTAAACTCATTATTTGGTCTTTAAGTTACTTGATATATATTATTTAAAGCAACTTAAAGACTCGGTTGTTTATCAATGGTGACTTTTGAAGAAACGTTTGATATGATTTTATTTATTTCTTCTGGTTCACCGCCATTTGCTTCCGATATAATTTTCAAATATTTGTCACTTTTTTTACAAGAAGAATCATTATAACCCTTATTTTCTTTTGTCCATTCTCCTACTTGCTTTGCATTTTTAATTGAAATATGTTTAATAGCACGGGTTAGTTTCTTTTTCTCTTCATTTTCTTTTTCCCAAATATTATTATCTTTCACATAAAGAGTTTCTCTCTTTACATCACTGCAATGTATTGGTCTTTTGTAAATATCTAATTCATTAAGTCCATTCACAATAATATTTGTAATACCTTTTACATATCCAAGTTCTGCCGTTTTTTCAAGATCTTGAAGAGTGAGTTTGAGAGAATCGACAAAGTCCATAATGTTCATGGCATCTTTGCATTTTTCATTCAAAAACATGTTAATATTGAATCGATTATTTGTTGTTTTATTATTTGAATTTGTATTGTTTGTAACATTTCCAAAACCCTTTTCTTTTACTAATTCAAGAATTTGTTTTTGAAATTCTTGGTTTTGTTTAATTAGTTCAAGAATCAATGTGTTATTTGAAGGATCTGTTATTTGTTTAACATCTTCCAGAGGTTTGCATTTTTTTTTATGTCGCCATAAACCCGATAAGTCTTTATAATTTTTATTACACGTTTCGCATTCATATATTTTTTCGCTTTTTTTTTTAACAAATTCATTGACATTAATTGATTTTAAATGTTTACGTGTTAAAACATGTTTATCGTAGTTGAATTTCTTATCTGTTTTGTAGTTGCATAAATTGCAAATAAATATATTGCTACTTTTTGCTACATTTTCATTGCCGATCATTGCTATAAACTATCAATAGAAAAAGTAGCTAAATCCTTTTCCGCAAAAATTCTATTTTTCAGAAAAAAAAGATAAATCACACTTTTTAAAAATAAATTTGTGGATTTACAGCATTATGCTCACAATCGACTTTTTCATAATTTTCAATTTTCAAAAAAGTGAAAAGTATTTTGGAAAGTCAAAAATGGACATTTTAAAATGTCCAAAATCGACTTTCCCAAAAAAGTCTTGAAAATTCAATTTTTTTTCTTTAAGTTACTTTGAAATATATTTATTGTGCATGAAAAAAGGGCAAGTGCCCAATTTTTCTTTTCTATTTATAGAGTTACAGGTTCAAAAGCTAACTAACTACACTAATTTTTTTTATTTAATTTTCTACTTACCTTAGACTTCGGTCTGTTCGCACTCGTGCGCGCATCCATGCTCGCAGCAGTCAAGCTGATCATCCTCGAAGGAGGGAGAGCGGTGGCGCTGCATCTGCATCACCATCATGCGAAGCTGAGAGTTCTGGAACTCGAGTTGGGCAGCGTACTCGGCGTCGACAAAGTCGCAAGAAGGCACAACCTTGCCGTTGCGGCCAACAGGAGTGAAGCCATCCTTGGGTTGAGGCTTGGCCTTGGGCTGAATCTCAATCCTAGGCTTGCGATCACCGGCGACCTGTTTCTTGCCCATGTTCTCAAGAACAATCCAGTACCAGGGGTCGTCATACACGACGCGAGCCTCGCGAGTCGGGTCAATTACGCGGTCCTGAAAGGCGCGATTGGCCGTGTTGTCAAACCACTCGGCGAAGTGGACATAGGCGCTGTTGTAGTGCTGGCCATTGGCGCTCTCCTTAGCTACAAGGTCGACGCGACTCACATAACCGAAATTGAGGGACTCAAAGACACCAGCAATGCGGTCCTTCGTGATGTTGGCAAACACACGAGGGATGTAGAGGCTCAAATTGTTATTGATAGAAGAAGACATCTTTGCAAAGACTTGTTGGGGTATTAGATACTTATTCTTGTATCATAGAATTTCATTTCAATTTTTTTTTATGTGAGTCAAAAATGTGGTATACTAAAAATTTGTTTTTTAAATTATATACAATATATGGTTTTGCATAGTCAAATAAAAATAAATTTTTAGTGTTCAACTTTTTTTTAGCATTTGAAAAAAAATTGAAATGAAAATTTCAAATAAAAATAGATGTACAATTGTTTAGCATACTCTTATCAAAGATGACTACTACCACTCAAGTTATTAGCTTTTATATTCCTCGTATTAAGTCCATCTGGACTAGTGAGGGGATTTCTAATGCGGTGTATAACACTCTTGGCCTTGTCGATCGAGTCGATTTTGGCGAGTTTGTTCCACCGGATCAAACAGGTATTCGTTCTGCGTTCATACATATGAGTTGGTTAAGACCACTCATGCAGGAGTGGATTGAACAGGAAATTGCGGCCAAAGGTCACTGCAGGTTGCAAGTCACGTACAATGAGTACTGGATGCTTCTTCACAACAAGAACCCCATTCCCAGCACCCATTTGAACGTGCATCAACTGGCCGATATTACTAGAAAACAGGATGAGCGAATTGCAGAGCTCGAGGCCAAGGTTGCGCAACTCACAGAGCAATTGGCAGGTCGCGTAGAGCCTCCTCGCTTGCAGCGCCACGTTCGCACAATTTCAATGGCAAGCGACTCCCTTGACGATGTTCGAGCCAATTTAGACCAAGATTTCCTTCAAGAAGCGATTGATTCCTTCCGCGAACAAGAGATGGAGCGCCTTTACAGAAGTTGGCAGGAGGCCGAAGAGGGCGAAGAAGATGAATACGCAGACATGCCGCCGCTTATTGAAATAGATTCAGAAGACGAAGGTAGCACAGGATCGGACAGAATGAAGATCAGCGAGGAGCTTTGCGGAAACAACTAAGCAACTTTTGACAAAAGTTATGCAAAAATGGAAAAATAAAAAATAAAAAGCTAGATTTGTATTGTAACTTTTAACCTTTTGTAATTTAATTAAAAACCTTTTTTTATTTTTCTGAAAGTTTTCCGTAATACTCTTTCACTTTTTTGTGAATGCGTATTTTTGATGCATCAAAAGAAGTCAAATACAATCCTTCCAAACTTTTAATTCTTGAAAGCGCAACATATGTTTGACCGCATTCGAATATACCACTTCCAACATCTATTTCAGCAAGATCTAGGGTTGCGCCTTGGGCTTTGTGAATAGTAAGAGCCCATGCCAAAATTAAAGGAATTTGGGCCACTCCTATTCCAGGAATATTTTCACTTGGCCAAATGTGTCTAGCCATTACTTGTTCAATTCCATTTTTGAATTTTATAACCGGCAAACCATTCTCAACAAATCCTGTGACTATTCCTTGACTGCCATTGCAAAGCATTTCGCCGCTAGGAAGTTCCAAATCTATATTTACAACGCACATGACTTGAGCGCCAATTTTCAGATGAATTTCTGAATCGCATAAAAGATTACCCTGAAGATATGCCAATTCTGCTTGTATATCTTTTTCATTATAGCGGGATCTTTTTTCTCGTTCACATTTTGTCATTGGCAAATCTAATACAGGTTTTACTTTATACGCTTTTTCTTCACTAGCAAGAGCAATCATTTCATTATTATTGATGGCTTCAACTTTATTTTTCGTTGGAAATAATTTTGTTGGGCGAATAAGTGACTCTTCTGGTATTGTTTTTCCTACGTATTCTAATAACTTATCATTACTGCTGCGTTTAAGACGCCCTTCTCGTATTTGATTTAAAATTCCAGCATAAATTGGATCGGCTTGTCGAAAAATTTTAATTAATTGTATTTGATTTTCTAACTGAAAAACTTGATTCCAGATTTCACTTTCAAAACAAAATTGCATTGTTTCAATCTCATCTTTATTACCAACGGGAGGCAATTGATAAAAATCACCAGAAAAGATTAATTGTATTCCTCCAAATGGTCTTGATTCGCATTTTCTCACTTTTCTTCCTATTCTATCTAACATTTCAAATAATTTTAGTGAAAGCATGCTGACTTCATCTATTATTAGAATTTGAGTTTCTTTCCAGTTTTTCTTTTTGAATTCTTTGTCTGTGACTTTTTTTATGTTTGCTTCAATTGTTCCTGATCCTAGTCCAATTCCTGCCCAAGAGTGAATTGTTTTTGCTTTACATTGAAGTAAAACAGCGGCACATCCAGTAAGTGCACAAACGCTAATATTTTTTCCTTTTTCTTTTGCGTCTCTATAAATCTTTCTAATTAATTCCGATTTACCCGATCCGCCTGGTCCAGTAATAAATATATTTTTTCCTTCTATATATTTATTATATGCTTCATTTTGTTCATCTGATAATTCCATGAATACTCTTATTATTGTTCTTATGCTTTTAAGATGATTTAATATAATCAATTTTTCAGGAAACTTTAGGTTCCCCGAACCCCTCCTCTTTTATTTTGCACAACTTTTTTAAAGTTGTATTATTTTACCATTCCTGTTGCCTGAAAGTCTAACCATGACTCTGGAGATTTTTTAGTTCCTCCATCATATTCAATTGCATAATGATTTTTTAGCATCCATTGATTTAAATTAATTTCATTATAAAAAACATCTGCCAAAATGCGTCCATATTTTTCTGTGCCAATATTTTCCAATGTTACATTCTTGTGTAATATAAGGTCTTCTAATGCTTTTTGCGATGCTTTTGCGGCTGTTTTTTCATCCTCCGTTTTTCCTTTAATTTCTGGCGCGTCAATTCCATTCAATCTTACAGAAAATCTGTACAAAGGTGAACTATCGTATGGTAATTTTGAAGCAATTGTTATTGTATCACCATCATATACTTTTATTACTTCCCCTCCTTTAATGGGAGGAACAAAGTTGATTGTATCTTTCCATTCTATAACAGGTTTTGGGTGTGTGATTTCTGATTTTTGAATTTCTTGGTTTGAATTTATATTTTTAAAACAGGTGTAGTTACGCGAGTAGTTGCACGTTCGTGCACAAAAAAAGTATAGGGAATTCAACGCGCCGCAAATACAATTCATCTTCATATATATATATGATTCCCTTTATTATTTTTATATAATATCATAATATGCAAATAATATTGTTGCTGCAAATCCTGTTATCATAATGCCAAGTGAAATATAGCACTGGATTTTTTCTTTTACTCGTTCTGGTTCGTCCGTTTCTTTAAGTTCAGAATTAGAATATATATTTTCCGTCGTTTCTTTAAGTTCAGAATTATAATATATTTCTTCTGATTCTTGAATGGTGTATAGTTTTCTTTCGGGAAAATATTTGTAAAATGGTTTTGATGCTGGAAGTTTTGAATAATTTTCTAAATCTACGAAAAAACCCCATTCATTATCTGAATCACTCATTTTATTGTTGATGTACTATGATTATATAACATAAAATTTAAATCAATTTTATGTTATTTTCATTTTAATTTTTTGTTTATCGTTTCTCTCCCATTTTGATTAATAATTTTTTTGCTTTTGATGCTACATTTTTGTATGTTCGCCCTTTTGAGCTATATTCACGCGCCCTTATATATGCTGCATACACTCCTTTTGAACTTACTTTGCAAGTATTTTTTTTGCAAATAGGAAATGATTTACCTTTACCTAAAAAGCATTTTTTTCCGCATTTTTTAAGCATCATCGTTCTTTGATGAAACCCTGGTTTCTCTCTTTTCCATCCTCTCACAGGCGAATTTTTCATTGTTCTTGCCATTATAAAATAACCAAATATAATGTTTTTATAATATATATGGAATTGATGCAAGACGATACAAAAAATTTAATTATTGAAAATGACGAAGATAAAGAGAGAAATACTTTAGCGTTAAACATTAATGAAATTTATAGTAGTGATGAAGAAAAAGAAGATGAAAAAAATCCAATTGCTCCTTCAAAAAAAGATAAAGATGGATTTCTTATTATTAAAAATAAAAAAATTAAAAAAAACAATGATTTAACCAGTTTAATATCTGATCAAGATATTGCACTTATTGAAAGCGGAAGTGATTTAAGTGACAGTTATTCAAATTCAAGTAATGAAGATGATGAAGATGCAAGCGTTAATATATATTCTAAACGAGTTGTTTCATACAAAAAAATTGACTACAAACAAGTTGAGGAGAAAATAAATCGTTATTATTTTGATATCAATCATAAATATTCATCTTCATTAGATATTGTTGCTAGTTATTTAAAGGGGCAAAAAATTATTTATATGGAATCTAAAAACTATTGTGAAATTAACTTGAATCGTTTAATGACTCCCGCTATTTTATTGTCAACTGCTGCTACAGTTTTGGCATCTATTGTACAAAATTTTCAATGGGGGTCTATTTTAATTTCATCTGTAAATGGAATTATTGCTTTTTTATTAGCTATGGTTAACTATTTTAAATTAGATGCGGCTTCTGAAGCGCATAAAACTACTGCATATCAATATGATAAACTTCAAAGTTCTGTTGAATTTATTTCTGGATCTATTCTTCTTTTTAGAAACTGCAAAATAGAACACGACAAAGAATTTGCTGGTCTTGATAAAAAAGCAACAAAAAGACTAGAAGAATTAAAGATTGTTGAATACAATAAAACTTTGGAAAAAGAAATGTTAGAAAAATTAAATAATATAGATAATAAAATTTCAGAGATCAAAGAAACAAACAAATTTATTATTCCTCGCATTATTAGAATGCGTTATCCAATTATTTACAACACAAATATATTTTCTATTATCAAAAAAATAGAAGATTATAGAAAAAAAACTATAAGTAATTTAAAAAATATATTGAATGAAATACGATTTTATAATTATATGCAAAAGAAGGATAGTGGACAAATTGATGGAAAATTAAAAAATAAAATAGATAGACTTTTTATTTTGAAAAGAAGATTAATAAATGAAATATTATTATTAAAATCTGCATTTTCCGTTATAGATCAAATGTTTCAACAAGAAATGTATAATGCCGAATATGAAAGAAATAATTGTATTTCTATTTATTTTGCCAAAATTTATAATTATTGGTTTGACTATAAAAAATATAATTATGATAACCAGTATTCTTACAAACCTCCAAATAAATTAAACCCTTTTATTGATAGATTATTAGATCCTTTTCATAATGAACTTGATGGTTCTATTGAACATGAAATTGACGATCTAGGAAAACTCGATCTTCATGTAAATTTTGATATGAAAGAACGACGCGCGCATGAGGATGAAAAATGGTATAAAAAAAATTATAATAATGGTAATCAAAATGAAGAAAATGATGGATTTTTATCTAGATACGTTCCTATGTATGGTTACTGGAATGATAAAAAACAAAATAAAACATTTAATAATAGTAGTAATGTTTGAATCTAATAATGTTTGAATGAAATAAATATAAAGATAGTTCAAAAATATATTGTAATGATCAATATATTTTTTCTTGTAATATATTTGACTTGCGTTTCTTCGCTATCAAATTTTAATAGTATTAATAAAGCTCTCAAATACAAAAATTATTTGCCTCTTAAACCAATTGGAAACCTTTTAACTGACATTGAAGGTCATCAAGTAGACGCTATTTATTTTTCCAATGATTTGCAAAATGTTTATTCTGAAAAGCATCATGAAATTATTGATGTTGAAACAGATGAAAATTCTTTTAATGGTGCAGATATTTTAAATGATTTTAGTGTTACAAATTCTAATCCTGTGCTAGCAAATCAAATTATAGATATTTCCAATAAAAATAAAGTGCAAAGTACAATTTTGATAAAAGAAGTTAATCCTATTGACTCCTATGCAAATGGTGTTTTATCTTTTGTTGGAAGTAGTTTTGATGCTGTTGTTTATCTTTCATTGTTTTTATTTTTTATTCGAAGTGTATTTGGGTTTTTCCAGGCGAATTCAAGAGGAGGGGCAGGGGCTCCCAGCAATTTTGGTATGCCTCCTTTTATGCCAGGCATGGGCTCAGGTTTAAATAAAGATAAAATAAATATGCAAAAATCTAATGTTACCCTTTCAAGCTGGGCTGGGAGTCCGGAAATTTTTCAGGAGTGCGCGGAAGTTGTATCGTATCTTAAAAATAGTACGTTATACAAAAGGGCAGGTGCCGAAATTCCACGTGGGATTTTACTTGAGGGTCCTCCGGGGACTGGTAAAACTCTTATTGCCAAAGCCATTGCGAGTGAAGCTGATGCAAATTTTATTTCAGTATCTGCAAGTGAGTTTGTTGAACTTTTTGTTGGTATGGGAGCGGCGAAGGTTAGAAATTTATTTAAACAGGCTCGCGATAACTCGCCATGTATTATTTTTATTGACGAAATTGATGCAGTTGGAAAGCAAAGAGGTACTGGAATTAATATGGGAAATGATGAACGTGAGCAAACATTGAATCAAATTTTGGCGGAAATGGATGGATTTGCGCAAAATGATGGAGTTTTGGTAATTGCTGCTACAAACAGAAAGGATGTTCTTGATGCTGCGCTTTTACGCCCTGGTAGATTTGATCGTTTGATTAATGTTCCACTCCCAGATACAAATTCTAGAAAAGCTATTTTGCGAGTTCATACCGGAAATAAGAATATTTCTGAGGGACTGAATTTGGATTTTTTGGCTGAAATGACTGCTGGATTTTCTGGGGCTCAACTCAAAAATTTGGTAAATGAAGGAGCTATTAATGCAGCTCGGGAAGCTAGAGAAATTGTTGAACAGCGTGACATTGAAAATGCTCTTGAAAAAATTGTTGTTGGCATAGCAAAAAAAGTTGATAGTAGGAGCACTGATGCTCTTTTTAGAGTTGCTGTTCATGAAATTGGACACGCTTTTCTTGCATCCTTTTTTAAAGATTATTTTGAACTTAAGAAAGTTACAATTCAAAGTACGTATAATGGAGCGGGAGGTTATACTCTTTTTAATGAGTATCCAGAAATCACGGAAAGTGGATTATACACTAAGGACCTATTGAAAAAACGATTAATTGTAGCCTTGGGTGGAAAAGCTGCTGAGCACGTATTTTACGGCGAGGATTTTGTTTCTGTAGGAGCTACACAAGATTTGAAACAAGCTAATTCAATTGCACAACGTATGATTGGTAATTATGGAATGGGGGATGAACTGAATGTGTTTTACAATGAGAATACTGAAAGTGATAGGAATCCTTTTTTGGGACGCACATTGGGTATGGGAGATAAGTATTCCGATAGAACAAAACAAAAATTTGATGCCGAGGCTTTATTATTGGTTAATGAAGCATATAGTAAGGCCATTTCTATTATTAAAGATAACAAAGGTAAAATGAATATTTTAATTCGATTATTGTTAGATAATGTTACACTTGATGGAAAATTTATTGATTTTTATGTGAATCAGAAAAAAGAAAAGGAAGAGGAATAAATAAATATTACAAATTATGATTATATTTATTTATTATTTTTTAATTAGAGTATTTATTGTTTTTTTGGTTGTTGTTTTTTAACACCCATAACAGGCATAGAAAAGGACTCCTTCTTTTTGCAAGTAGGATCGTTGGGGTTTGATGTGCAAATGTCTGATATTTTTTCTGCTGCTACTGCAGAAGCAACTTCAGGAGGAGCACCCATATTTTCTGCTCCTTCCTTGATTTTAAAGAAAGCCATTAAGAAAATAGCTAACATAAGAATGTAAGGTAATAAAACTAAGAACCAAGAAACAGACTTGAAACCTTTCTTGCATAAGAAATTTAAGAAAAAGGTGTAAATAATAACAAAAATTGCCTTAATTCCAACTGCCATAAGTTTCATTCCGTTGAATAACGCAATAATAATAGCAATTACTGAAATTACAAAATATAAGGCCGCTGGAGTGCAAAGTTCTTTGAAGGTTTTGGTAAGCTTCATTATATACATATATTCAGATTTTTTTATTAAATATATGTATTTATAGGTTTCGCGCAACTTTTCTAAAGTTGTAAAGTAGATTTAATGTTGGGGTTGTTGCTGTTGTTGCTGTTGTTGAGGTTGCATTCCGTATTGTTGTTGCATTTGTTGTTGTCCAGCATTAGCCACAGCGCTGGCTCCAGCCTTTGCAGCGGCAAAAACAAAAAATACAACAACAAGACCAATTGCAATAAATGGCAATAGAACAAGGAACCAAGAAACGCCAGCAAATCCTTTAACGCACAACCAGTTCAAGAAAAAAGTGAAAATGATTGCGAAAATAAATTTAGCAACGGCGGGGCCATATTGTTTGCCAAAAATCATTGCAATAAGTGTAAAAGCGGTTAAAATAACATACACTTGCGCGGGAGTACAAAGATCTGAAAAGGAATCCATTTATATTATACTTTTATAAAAAATCTATTTTTTTATATAGTGAATTTTCTAAAGATTGTATTCGTGTTGTCCTAAAACTTCATTTGACGGGTTTATTTGTTTCAAATCTAGCATGGTTACTTTTGTACGACACATTGGACATTTGCATTGCACATCCGTTTTTAGATGATTTTTCATGCATTCTATACAGAATGAATGATTGCAGTTTGTTTTGAAAGTTCCCTCTATAGAATGCGTATTAAAACATATTGGGCAATCTATTGTTTCATTTTCGCTATTTTCCTCTAGAGCAGTTGTGTTGACTATTATTTTATTTGTTCTATTTACAACTCTTTCTAAAGCTAAAAGTGCCACAATGATTGTTTTTTTTTCAAATAAACATTGCACTATATTATTAATCATTTCTGATTTTCTTGAAAATAATTGTAAGTCTAAAATTACTGAAATCATTTTTATTTCGCGACTATTATAGTTGTTGTATAATGTTGATACTTGTTGGGAGATTGGCATATCAAATAGCGTATCGTTTATAAAACGATGCAAATTGCGAGCTTCATTTGAATGGCATTTTCTGATGTTATGATCACCTGACCTACAGAATGAACATTGTCTATTTGCATTATTATGCGCTTGCATATTTTTTTATCTTTTACATTATTATCTTTCATGGTATCAATTTTTTTTAAAAAAGAGTAGGATTCTTCAATAGGGTTTTCCATGTTTGAATTCTATGTGCTGCATTTGCTTTTAATATTAATGCTTCATTCTTAGAAAAATCTGTTAAAAGTAGTCCATCATCTTCATGTCGAAAAATTCTCTTTTCAAAAAGATCGTAAGCATTTTGGTAAGCTTGGTTTGTGTCTGCCTTTGATTGGTGCATGTGATACATCATACTACGATCAAAATCATACGCAGTTAATAAATCAGCTTCTCTAACAATATGATATGCAAGTTGTTTTGTAGGGTTGTTTATAACCGGAAATCCATTCTTTTTAACTTTTGAATAAGACATTGTTGAAATAATTAGTTTTGTTGTATCAATTTCTTCTTTTGTTATTTCTTCTTGCAAAAAATTTTCTATATTTTTTATTCCTTCTTCTTCTTTCATATATTTTTTATCACACATGTCATGAATTAACGCCGAAACGTAAATAGTTCTTTCTTCTTCTTTTAAATTTGGAAAATACGGAAGTTCACTATTGTAAATTTTATGAGCATAGTGCAAAATATTCATACTATGACTTACTCCATGTGACTCATCTATTCCATATTTTCTGGTTGTTAAAAGAACAAATTGTATCAATTTTGAAATAAGTGTTACCATCTTACCTTTATATATACTTTTCTTTTTAATATGATTAAAAAGAAGTTAAAAAAAAGAGTTTTTTAATTAAATTACAAATTATAAAAGCCATATGATTTTCTTCTACGCTACATTATATTTTCTGTTTAATTCTTCGCAAAATTCTACGTCCTTTACGACCAAGCTTCTGATGTCTGCCCTGCACATGGGACAGCACGCTCTGCGATTTGTTGGCGCTCCATCGATATGTCTGCAAATGCAAGTCTTGCAAAATTCGTGGTTGCAGTTGGTTGTTATCATGTCGATCAACTTGGTCTCATCGCCATAGCAAATAGGACAATCTTGATGTTGTTGGAGCTCTGCAGCTGTTTCTGTGCAGAGAATAGTTGTTGCAATTTTGCGCATTTCCTGTTGGTTGTGAAGGTTTCTGAGTCTGGCTTGTTCGCCCTCTGCAGCAGATCGTTGCGCCTCTACGCGCGCCATTTGACGCTCTCTTTCTGTAATTCCTGCTAGAACCTCTTGCATTGATGTTCCAATTACGCTGTGCCTCTCTGGATCATTTCCGGCTCTTGCTAGCCCGTCATTTAGTCTGTCTACAATTTGGGTTCCATTTGGAAGATAGGGCGCGTGTTGGCGAATTGCCGCAATTTCCACACTAGAATTTGATCTAAGGTGTTGATTGTAAGCGTCAACATTGGCCTGGTACGATTGGCGAAGCGCGTTGTAGCGCTGGGTTTCTCTCTGAAAATTTTCTCTTTGTGAGCGAATGTCTCTTCTTCTAGAAATATTTTCATATGCAATGCGCTGCAAGGTTGCCATTGCATCCGTCTCTGCTTGAAATGGTCGGCGCTCTTCAGGGTCAAAAATGCTATCTACAATGAAGTTTGTATGAGCAAGTATATTGTGTTGCGTTCCTCGGTAGTTGAAGAATCGCAATGCCAAAAGTTTGAGTTCTATGGCGCTATAGTTATTTGTAAGGTGGCTTTTGAACCTCACCGCCTGTTGTTCAATAGTGGTATGAGGGTATTGCCGAATTATTTCTGCCGATCTACTTAGCCTTTCATAAATAGCGTGCGCCTGGTCGGTGCTGCAAAACCCTATGGTATGACCGCCTTGACGGCAAAATCCGCAGTTTCTTTGTCTTGGTACTTGTTGTGCTTGCATTTTAAATGTATATTGGTTTTCTATTTGCATATATTTTTTTTTTGAAAAATCATTTCAATTTTTTTTGATTTGGTTCAAAAAAATTAAATACTAAAAAATTCATAATTAAATTTTGGGTAGACCAAAAAAAATTGAAATGGATTTTCGGGATTTAATTTAATGCAATCAATACTATTAGTCGCATCAATGTCGAATCTACCTACTACTTTATGGGGTGCTATCAACCGGGCGAAGATAGACATCCGGAAATACCATTTGGAAAAAAATCCTAAGAAAAAGGAGGTCCTTAGAGAGAAGGCTTTAGTTGCAATGGCAAATGCCGATGCTGTTGTTGGACCTGGACCGCATAAGTTCATTTCCACTAGGAGCAAATGGAGAAATGAAGTCCTCTTTCTTAACAACTACGAAGAGGACCCGAAGCTTGGCCGTTATTGGCAAGATACCAAGGAGCAGTGGAGCATCGAGAATGTTCCTGAGTGGGCCGTTGGCCAGAGTTTGAAAGTGCAAGAGCCAAAGGTGGGCTGTGTGATTGTTGTTCAAGGCAAGGAGCGCACGTATGAACAAAGACCACCGCATCAAGATCGTTAGTTTACAACTTTAGAAAAGTTGTGCAAATAAAATACATAAATTTTTAGTTTTGTAATTTTAAATAAATTCTTTTTTATTTTTTGAATTTTTAGTTATTCATTTTTTTGCACTAACATAAAAAAAATTGAAATGATTTTTTGGGTTTTTAATAGATGTAAATTGTGTATCACATTTGTCTTGAAAGATGACTTCTATTGACTTTAAAACTATCCCCGCCAATGTGCCTAGCATGTGCATCCCTCGTGTGTTCAAGAACATCACCCGGGAACGCGTCATGGGCGTTATACGTGACCTTGACCTTGGTCTAATTGATCACATTGATATGGTCCAAAGAGAAAATGAAAAAGGTGACAAGTTCCAGCGTGTCTTTATCCACTTCAAGAAGTGGCACAGCAACCCTAATGCCAACAAGGCTCGTGAGATGCTGATTTCAGGTAAGGAAATAAAAATTATTTATGATGATCCGTGGTTTTGGAAGATTTCGGCCAACAAGTCCATTTCTGGCGGAGCGCCTGCTCCTTCGGTAGAGCGCAAACCCGTTATTAGCTTTGACGAATCGCCTAGAGAGCGCCAACCAAAGCGCTTCCAGAAGCGCGATCAAAAGCACGAACCAAGGCGTGAAGAGAAAAAGCCGGAGCCAGAGGCGCCTACTTTTGTTCCAAGATCCCCAAGCAACTCTCCTCCAAGACGCAGCTGCAGTCCAAGTCCTATTTCAGAACCGGTTCAGTCTTCCAATTACGTGTGTGACCCTCCAGCCATGTCCATTGATTATGGTGTGTTGCCAGTAATTCCCAAGAAAAAGCGCATCATCAAGAAGCCGGTTGATTCTGTTCAAGCTCCTACTCCCGTTCTCGAGATCAAAGAGGAGGGCGAACTTTAGATATTATAGTTATATAATTTTGCATTGTGTTAATGTTTTGTAATTGTAACTTTAATTAAAAAACTCTTTTTTATTTTGATTTTTTTTCAATTTCAAAAAAAATTGAAATGAGGTTGGACATAGAAAATGAAATTACATCAACAGCAAAATGTCAGCTTTCAGCACTACTACTTCTATGCAATCTTATATCGCGCTTCATAGCGCACCCTTTCCTGAGGGAGTTGAAATTAAAAAAAATGCCGATTATGCTGCCTATAAGTACGGCACACTAAATATTTCTGCGGGTACTGCGTCTATCAGTACAAGGCCAACCTTCTTCCGTTTCACAATGGATTGCTCCGGTTCTATGAGTGACAGGTGCAAGGATGGACGCACCAAGATGGACCACACTCAGCACACTTTGAATAATATGCTTCGCTTCTTTGCA
>Ga0214921_10002974_pt1 | contig 26723 bp, 16 predicted proteins | sample LL1505_MetaG_FD_177992 | JGI IMG/M metagenome (GOLD analysis project Ga0214921, IMG submission 177992) | Freshwater microbial communities from Lake Lanier, Atlanta, Georgia, United States - LL-1505 | ecosystem: Environmental > Aquatic > Freshwater > Lake | place: USA: Georgia | collected... | reverse complement strand
GGAGAGAGAATCCGAAAACACGACACATGCAGCTTGAGCGGCAGGATCAGCGGAAGATTTCGAAGCTTGCTTCGGCATCTTTCGCTTATCGTGCAAGATTTCGGAGAGGAGCCAAGATTTCGAAGCGCAGCTTCGGCATCTTGAGCGAGTCTTCGACATCTTAGCTTAAGCAATATGTGTAGTCGTTTTCGCAATGGACTCAAAAATAGGAAAAATTTAAGATATATTTAAAACATCGATTTGGTTACCAAAATTATCGAATAAATTTAAAATTTTTTCTAGTTCAGAGACTTTTCTAATCGATAACAGGATTACACTATAAGATATTGTGTAAATTTATTGATTTAAAAAGGTTTAATTCTCCATCTTTTCAAATTTCACCATTGTTGGGCACTTTTATGCTAATGGGGCAATTTTTTGTTCTTATTACAGGACATAAAATCTTTTTTTAAAAAACCTAATGTTTATTTTTCATGTATAAATCACCTCTCATTAGTTATCATTTTATACCAATTGCTTATTTCCATATTATTATGTTTAAGATCTCCCAGATCTACAGAAAAAATTTAAATATAAATTGATTTGCACATTTTTTTACTACTTCGTCTTTTTTTAGTATTTTCGAACAATATACTTTCAACTATTCCATTTAAATAAACATTTTGAATGGTGGGTTTTTTATATAACTCTTCACTTAGTTTTCCTGTGTGATTAGAAAATACTCCACCAAATCGAAATTGATTTATAGATTTGATTCTGCAACGAATCTCATTTTGTAAACTGGTATCTCAAGCCAAACGAGTTCATGGAATGCAAAGTCATCGTCTTTCATTGATGTGCCTCGGATAAGAGTTCGAGAACACTTGCCGAAGGGACCAGTGTCGTGCCGCGATTTTTTCCCTTATTGCGGAGGCGAATCAGATTCAGCCGTCCGTTGGATTCGGCCGAATAATACCATGACCTGGATAGGCCGAATATAGGATCTCTCTCTCCGGTCCGTGGCAACCGGAAGGTTACAGGGAAAAGTTGTTGTTGTTTCGGACCATCGGTATTTACCGAAGCCCCTGATGCTGGATTGATCGTAAAGCTTTTCATTTTTAATAGCTTGCATTTGAATTACGAACTCATTTCTGAGTTTGCAATCTGTTTAAATCCGCCTGTATCAGGAAAAACGGACTGTAAAAAATATTAAAATCCTGAAGTAATTATTAAGTAATAATTATAAAAAAACCAAAGCCAATTGGCTAGGTTTGTCCCCTGTCAAAAAGTTCGATACTGTTGAGATACTCTCATCAACTGACATCATTGCAAGAAATTTTTTAAACAAAATTTCTGCCAATGGCCCTACACCACAAAATAGAGCGAGCACTCACTGCAAGCCATGCCCAAGAGCGCAGCGCTTTTTGGGGAGGTAGGTTATTAGCCGTGCAGGTATCGTGTTGATTGCTTTTCTCAGAGGGTGGAGTTCGAGTTTCGTGTAGCGCTGGTGCGCCTCAGCAGTCGTTTGACCGGAGAGCTTCTGACGAATTTCCGGAGCAACCCAAACATTGGCTATTGCTGAATCAAAACTGCCCCGAAGCGAATGAAAAGATTTTCAGATCATCCGCCACCGCGCTTGGTGATACCTCCTTGAGTCAATTGCGGAATGTTTCAATGTGGCTCGCTCCAAGAGCCGCAATCGAAATATCCCCCCCGCCCTATTAAGAATTCGATGAACATTTTGAAGGTGGTGTTGTAGCGAGCGCCGGTGGAGGCGGTCTTTGAAAGCCGTCTTCCCTCAATCTAGGAGCGGAGAAATTCGGCGACTTTTTCTTCCTCCAATCGAGCCTCCACTCAGCAGCCTTGTTGACAAACTCTCTTGCTGTGTTCTCGCCCAACTCCCCTTGCGTGCCGTTTGAATAAACTTCAATCCCGCTTCCAAAATTTCACCAGACTCCTCCGCTGGGAGAAGAGTGGACTCGGGAGATTTTGTTTTAGCCAACGCTTCGAGCTTCAGGCAGGCGCATTCAGCGATTTCGTTTTATCACTCGTGCCTGTGGAAACCTGGTGCCACTGCTACGATGGTGCAATTTGTGCTGAAGCTAATATGAGGGGCAAAAAAACTATTCCCAGACGTTGCTTGGACATCGATAAACGAAAGCAAACCTTAATGACCATTCGGTCAATTTTTAGGAGTTTTGAGCCATTTTTTTAGGAGTCAAAAATACCCTGAAACCCGCAGAGCCTTTATCAGAGCGGCTCAGAAAGGAAAATGAGGCGAGGGTCGGAATCGAACCGACGAATACAGCTTTTGCAGAGCCGTGCCTTACCACTTGGCTACCCCGCCGCAGTCTTGAATTTATATCGTTTGGCCGTCTCTCTGACAACCGAATCTTTCAGGGAAGATTTTTCGATCTCCTTCTTGAGATTTAATGGACTCCTATTCTCTCGGCTTCCCGCTTGCCTGCCCAGTCCTGCGATTGCATCATACGAAAACTGTGTCCAAACCTCTCACCATCGCCGACCGCACTTTTTCATCCCGTCTCTTTCTCGGTACGGGCAAATTTTCATCAAACGAGATCATGAGGGAATCTCTGGACGCAAGCGGCTGCGAGATCGTCACTGTGGCTCTGCGCCGAGCCGACCTGAGCGGAAAAAAAGATCCTTTCGCTAACATTCTCGATTTCATTGACCCCCAAAAATACCTCCTGCTTCCTAACACAAGCGGAGCCATGAATGCCGAGGAAGCGGTGCGCCTGGCTCGCCTAGGCGCTGCCTCAGGGCTGCCTCGTTGGGTGAAACTGGAAATCCACCCCGATCCACACTACCTCCTGCCAGATCCTATCGAGACTCTCGCTGCTGCTGAGATTTTGGTGAAGGAGGGATTTGTTGTGCTTCCCTACATCAACGCCGACCCCGTCCTTGCCCGTCGGCTCCAGGATGTAGGCACCGCCACTGTCATGCCCCTAGGCTCGCCGATCGGGAGTAACCGAGGCCTCGATACCCGCTCACAAATTGAAATCATCATCAAGCAAGCCTGTGTGCCCGTAGTGGTCGATGCCGGCATCGGAGCCCCCAGCCATGCCGCGGAGGCACTAGAAATGGGAGCTGACGCTGTGCTTGTGAATACTGCCATTGCAGCGGCCGGCAACCCGGTGCGTATGGCCCGGGCTTTCAAAACCGCGATTGAAGCCGCTCGTGAGGCCTTTGAGGCTGGACTGCCGATGCGCCTCGATCACGCATCGGCCACAAGTCCCCTCGCCGCCTTTTTAAAATCTGTATAAGAACAACTCCCCTCCCAGACTATAATTCGTAAGTTCTAGCTCTTGCTCTGCCGGCTTGGATCACCTCTTGATTAGTTGGCTCGCACGGCCCAACGAAGTTTGGCTGCGGTGGATCGGGGATTCGCGCGGCACTCTACAGCGCCGGCTCGAATCACATCCTTGCAGATGGAGCTATAAGCCCCCTCGCGCAGTCCGGCTTGAAACGACTTTTTTACACGACGGTCCTCGCCAGAGTGAAAGGACATAATGGCGACGCGCCCACCAGGGTTCAGACAAGAAGGCAGGTGTCGCAAAAGCGTGTCAAGAGCCGTGAATTCTTCGTTCACAGCGATTCGCACAGCTTGAAAAACTCGGCGAACGGCCTTCTCAATTTCTTCTTGAGGCTGGATCACCAGCGCCTCGCGAATGGCATTTGCCAAATCTGTCGTGGTTTCAAGATTTCTCCCAGCTAATTTGGCGGCGAGCACAAAGGCATGGGGCTCATCGGAGTTTTCGATAAGAATTTCTTGAAGCGATTCGGTTGAAATTTTGAGAAGCCATTGCGCAGCGGAAGCCCCCTTGGATGGATTCATCCTCATATCGAGAGGACCGGTTGACTTCCAAGTGAAGCCCCTCTGCGGGTTGTCGAGCTGCATTGAGGAAACTCCGAGATCAGCCAGAACCACGTCGGCGCCAGAAAAACCCGATCTTGAAAGAGCAGCCTGCATGCCAGCGAAATTTGATCTTCGAAGGGTGAACGCAGTCGAAATAAAGCCCTCCTTATGCAAGGCAGATTCCGTTTTGGAAATTTCCAACGGATCGGCATCAAGGCCGATGAGGTGTCCAGCGGGAAGGATTCGCTCAAGCAGACGACGCGCGTGACCACCAAAACCCAGCGTGCAATCAACGCAGACTTGACCCGGACAGGGATCGAGCACTTCGAGTATTTCATTAACCATGATCGGCACATGCCGACCGGCAGGGGTCTTACCCGACGCGAGAACGCGAGCAATCGTATCGGCATTGCCCTCCAGTTCCTTGTATTTTTGATCAAACCGACGCGGGTACTTACCCGCGTAGCGCGGACGTCGCCGGTGCGGAGTCTCCTCGTTCAAAGCTCGTTGTATTTTTTATTGGAACCACGCGCCTTGGAAACGGAGTAGCGCTCTTCATTCTTGGCAAGTTTAGCACGCATTGCTTCACCAAGATCCACCCCGCAGTTTGCAGCCATTTCGAAAAGCAAAATTGCCACGTCTGCCATCTCGGATGCGATCTCCTCGCGATGGACAACAACTCTCTCAAGCGATTGCTGGGGATCCTGCCAGACGAAATGTTGAAGCAACTCGCCGGCCTCCGCAGCAATGGCAACCGCCATTTCTTTAGGATTGTGAAATTGGGCCCAATCGCGCGCATCACGAAAAGCGCAAATATCGGAGGTCAGTCCCTTGATGCTATCGCTCATAATTTTCGATTAAACCCTGCGAATGCTTCCTTCGGCAATACTCACGAACACCAAATGTAAAAAAATCGGGCCGGAGAGATTTGAACTCTCGACCTCTTGAACCCCATTCAAGCGCTCTACCAAGCTGAGCCACGGCCCGATTTGAAGGCTGACATTCTGATTAGGCTGGCGATCTTTTCAAGTACGAATATCAGTTTCAAATAACGAAGCCCCCCAAGTTTTTTGATTATTTCCAGTAAATTAAATTCGCTCGTACCCAGACTCGCTCTGGAGGAGAGGCCCTGACGCAGGCAAGAATAAGTTTTGCTTGTCAAACACGTCGTAAGGGCTATTGATTACGGTTTCCTTAACCCGGCGCCTTCGTCTAGCGGTTAGGACACAGCCCTCTCACGGCTGGTGCACGGGTTCGATTCCCGTAGGCGTCGCCATCTTTCACCCCCCTTTTTCACCTCTCAGACCCTCATAAACACTCACTCTGCGGGCGACAGGCCAAAAAGCGAGAGTTTTCAAAAGTTACTGAAAACTACCCTTGGTTTGTCACAAACTGTCACAAACCTTTCACTGCTGAAGGCGTGGCCTCGCTGCTCCTGTCATTCGTGGAGCGAGTGAGCGGCGGCAGTTTGCCACATGGAAAGAATTTTCTGGGGGCTGTTTTTTTCGGCAGGCGAGTGATAACGGAAAGCGATGTTTCCGGTGTTGCGATTCTTGGCGGTGCTGCTCCTGTCCTCCTCGCTGGCGGGCGCTGACACGATTCGCGAGGCATTGGTCAGCCTTTGCGACCTGGCGAAGATCGCGACGATATCCTCGGATCGGGGAGCAAATCCCCGAGTTCGGAAGATTTGCTACTGGCTTGAGATGGCGCGTCGGGATGGTCGCGATAAGGATAAAAAACACGCAATTTACCCCTATTCAGTAACAGGTTCCGTTATTCTTTCCTGTCTTTTCCATTTTATCCTTGATGAACTTTACGCCGGTTTGGTTGGGTATTAAGGTCGTCGAATATCTTTTCGAGTCACTTTCGGAACCCCTATCACCCATGAAAAATTCAGTCACCCTTTTGGGGCTTGCATCAGCAGTGGTCATTTTTTTAACGAGCCGAGCAGAAGCGGTCGTAATCAATCTTGGAGGAACGAATTACACGATTACAGCATCTTCGACGACCTACGGAGCAGCAGAATCGGTGCTGTCTAGCACCCCTTGGTTTGGAAACAGCGCCCTGGCGGCAGAAGCAGCAGGCCTCGTGGGAACCACCCTCGGCCTTCCCAACAGCAACCCCCCGTTCGCTGATCTCGGCCCGGTCTTCGCCTATGGAGCGGCGCTAAATCCATATGGCCAAACACGCGTATCGTCGCAAGCTCTACAAGGACCGGTAGGTGGTCCTTACACTGTCCAAGGTCGAGGCGACCCCTCTACCGACACGTTCTTTTACGCCGCAGCTACTCCTGAGCCGGCAGCTGCGTCGGATTTCACCTACACCGCCACCGCAACAGAGGTGACCATCACCGGCTACACCGGCCCGGGCTGGAGGGTAGTCATTCCCGCCAGCATCAACGGCGTGCCGGTGACGGCCATTGGGGCTGCAGCCTTTTCTCCGAATTATCTGGGGATCCAATCGATCACGAGCGTGACGATCCCCAACAGCGTGACCCGCATCGAGGCTGCGGCGTTCGCAGGCTGCGGCAGCCTTTCGAGCGTCACGATCGGTAGCGGCGTGACCAGCATCGGGGATGGTGGGTTTCAAGACTGTGCAGGTCTGACCAGCGTGACCATTCCCAGCAGCGTGACGATCATCGGGAACAATGCGTTTCAAGACTGCAAAGGTCTTTCGAGCGTCACGATCGGTAGCAGCGTGACCAGCATCGGGAACAATGCGTTTCAAGGCTGCAAGGGTCTGACCAGCGTGACCATCCCCAGCAGCGTGACCAGCATCGGAAGCAATGCGTTCCGCGGCTGCACGGGGCTGTCGAGCGTCGCGGTTCCCGATAGCGCCACCAGCATAGGGCTCGGGGCGTTCTCTGGCTGCAGCAGCCTGTCGAGCATGACGATCGGCGACAGCGTGACCAGCATAGGGTTCGGGGCGTTCTCTGGCTGCAGCGGCCTGACGAGCGTGACCATCCCCGCCAGCGTGACTAGCATCGGGGATAGAGCGTTCTTTGGCTGCAGTGCCCTGACCCGTGTGATGATCCCTGTCGCAACGGTTCTAGGTATCGATGCCTCTCCACCCACGACCACCGTCTTTCGCTACTTAACCGAGGCGCAACTGACCAGCCGGGATAGTCAGCAGAATGCCGCAGGACGGGCACTCGGCCAAGCGGACGTAATCAACGCTCCAAACACATTTAGCCTCTACAACCTCTCGCAAGTGCAGGCGCTTAACGTGGATGCGCCGCTGCTGACGCGGGAGGCGGTGAGCAACAAATTCAAGCTGACGATCAAGGCGAAAAAGAGCACGGATCTGAAGACCTTCAGCGCTTTCCCATTTGTTTTCGAAAATTCGACCATCAACGCCAACGGCGAGATGGAGTTCCAGTTCACCTCAACCGAGAACGCGGCCTTTTACCGCCTGGAGGCGCGTTAACCGGTGGAATCAAAGCCGCCATTTTTTAAGATTTATTCGGCGGATCGATCAAAAAGGGTCAGGCCGAGAGTTGTTGATTATTTTCCGGCCATGAGGGGCCTGCGCATGCTGCACACGCTGCCCAGTAATAACCGCGTCTTCATGCTTCCGCTTAAGCTTGCAGAAGCGGATAAACCCGAGAGTGTCCTCAAGACTGTCGCAAGGTGGCGCTTTATCACTTGCTTTGAAAACAAGGAATAAATTCTAATTTTGCAATGCAAAATATCTGATGCGCTCTAAAAAATAGCCTGTTTCACCTCAGAGCCGCCTGACTTTTTCAAGAATAGTGGCACGTGGCACGCTACTCCCAACTCAGTGGATAGAGTATCGGTCTTCTAAACCGATGGTTGCTGGTTCGATCCCAGCTGGGGGCTTCCTCTCCATCGCCTTCTGAAGGCAATCTGCGGTCTATTTCGCAGCCTTCGTACTTCCTCCCACTTTCGGCAGTGAGAGGCGCATTTTGGGGTTATTCAGCAAGGTTTTTGCGAGCGTGGCGTGAACGCTGAAAACAAGAATCGGGTCGCGGTTTTGAGCCGCCCCACCTCCTCGGAGAAAAGCCGTCGATCACCCACTCATACCGCAGGATTAACATCATCTCTCTAACGAAAGAGAGGTCACTAACCTCCTACCTTCCTGCAATACTTTCTCAGCGGCCTGTTTTTTTCATTATCTTTCCCCCAATATCCACTACTGAGTTTCGGTGCATAGCATCCAATCGTGAGCCCAAACTCGCTTACTGATGAGGGATGTCTGGTGATTTTGGATGCCTCGAAGTTCAAGACATGCCCGGTCCGCGAGGGTGCGGAGGGACTGGGTACGATGTCTCAACGGTTGCATGTCATGCTCTCAAAAATCATCGCATAAATCACAATGTTTTGTTACCCCCTTCGCCACTTGATGATCGATGAACCGCACCCTCCGGTGTGGGTGTTTCAACTCTGCCGACTTTTCATCGCACATGAGAAACGCAACTTGCCATGAATCGCCTTGGTTGCATTTTGTGGGCCCGGCAAATTATGATCGTAGGTTCCGCTTCCCTTGCCAAAAACCAAGCGGATATCTATGAAACAGAAGGCTCCCTTGATACTCAATTAAGCGCTCAGGGACAATTCAGAGCGAATTTAGAGCAGTGCGGAGAGTTTGGAGATGATATCGCCTTTGCCACTGACGCCTACGGACTGGTCACGCTTGATCCCGCCTTGAAAGTAAATCAAACAAGGGATGCTGCGAATGCCAAACTGGGAAGAAATTCCAGGAGCCTCGTCAACGTTGACTTTTGCGATAGAAAATTTGCCGATATTTTCAGCTGCGATTTCGTCAACCACTGGGCCAAGCATGCGACACGGAGCGCACCATGGAGCCCAGAAATCAACGAGCACAGGAGTCGTAGCGGATTCAATGAAGTTTGTGAAATTGGAATCATTGAGTTCGATCACATTCGGATTTGCCATAGAAAAAAGTGTGGTGAGTTGGGTTGGGATTCGAGAAATTAGCCAAGCATTGTCCAAACTTGGATTCCAAGAGAGATCAAGGCGACGACGGCAGCGGCAACGCCGAGGCGAGGATCCAAGGAGAAATCCGCTGGTGCAGCGTTGACAGGGGCACTCGAACTGGCCGGCAGCTCGCTGGGCACGGCTGCAGCAGGGGCGGGCTTCTTGAGATTCATCGTGGCCTGAGGGATGGATTTCCCAGGGGCTGGAAGGCTGATTTTCGCAGTGACTTTTTTGGGGGATATCGCACTGGCAGAAGCTGAGGAAACGGATGGTGTCTCAGCCGCGACTGCTGCTGGCTTGACCGGGACCACTGGAGCTGCGGGTACGGCAGGGACTGAGACGGGGGCTTTTGGCAGGACCGGTGCAACAGGAATTTTCGGAGCCTCACCAGCCACTGCTGGGGGCTTGATCGGAACCGCTGGAGCAACGGGAGCGGCAGGAATTGAGACCGGTGCAACAGGAATTTTCGGAGCCTCACCAGCCACTGCTGGGGGCTTGATCGGAACCGCTGGAGCAACGGGAGCGGCAGGCACTGAGACCGGAGCTACGGGAATCTTCGGAGCCACACCAGCCACTGCTGGGGGCTTGATCGGAACCGCTGGAGCAATGGGAGCAGCAGGCACTGATACGGGGGCTTTTGGCAGGACCGGTGCAACAGGATTTTTTGGAGCCCCACCGGCCACTGCGGGAGGCTTGATCGGGGCCATGGGAGCGGCCGGAACTGAGGATGAAATCGGTGGAGGAGGTGGGATCACCGCCCCAGCTACGGGTTTGGCAGGCAGATTGATCATCGCAGACTCCGCAGCATGAGCAGGCGGGAGAGGAATCGGACGACGATTCGGAAGGACAATACGAACGGTTTCTTTTTTGGGGTCGGACATAGGAACTTGGAGTGAACGTTTGCTAGAGGAATGTAAATTGTTTCAGACATCTGGGTGTTTGTCAATTTTCGGGAGTTCATTTGCTTCGTTTTCAAAAGACGTATGGCTCGGACCGCGCGTGCATGATTTGCAGAAGGTTCATCTGCACCGCCCCCGCGCGGGGCGCGAGCAGGTCAATATCTGCGTCCTCATAGCATCACAACTTTTTCAATCCGCGACACCGTGAAGGCATTCGGTCCCTTCGGTGATTTTGTCGTGAAGGAAATCGAAAACGAAATGATCTACATCGGCGGCGGTACCGACATGACCCCGCACCTCTCGCAACTCACAAAAGGAAGTCTTATCGAATCCGCCGAACGCGAGGGATATGATGTTTTGATGACGACAGATCAAAATCTTCGGTAGCAGTAAAACTCAAGAGCATCGGAAAATTGCCATCCTTATTCTCAAGACAACTTCCTGGCCGCGCGTCAAAAAGTCGGTTCAGAAGATCGCGGAAGAACTGCAAAAAGTTACACCCACCGCTTTTCTTGAACTCGATTTTTAGGAAAACCAGTTACCACATCACGCCGTAGCCTCGCAGCGCGAAGGAGGACCGCCACAGCGCTCACTGCCCCGAAGACTCTCAGACGACCAAATATCAAGAATTAATGCCCTCCCCCTTTGACATTAGGTTTTTGGCGATAAAATATGAAAATATGTGGGACTGACCCTGCCCTTGATCCGGCGGTTCTGTGGACTCGCTTGGATGGACTGGGACTCGATGTCACGGGGTTGTTCGGGCGTGAGAATTTCCGGCGATGTGTAGATCGCGCCTGCATGTCGCTCATTCTTTCGATGCGCAGCGTATGGGGCCAGAATTTCCAAGCGTGAGGGATCAACCATCGCCACGCCAACTGTGAAGGCTTTTATCGAATCGATCTACGCGCTCTCGGAACCCAGAAGCAACATATGGACATATTGCCATTCGTCCATATGTCACCGGTTGGGTTTGCGGGCAAGAAACGGGTGGGTGGGCTTTCGCTTCGTGGGAACGCCGAGGTCCCCCTCAGTCCGTCTGCTCAGCGAATGCCAACGGGAACATAGGCGAACCTCTGGCATCTGGACGCCCTCAAGCGCTTCGACTCCCATAATCCTCGGCGTGTCATAGAGATCACCTTCGAGGTTCGCTCGCCTGCGGCGAAAGCCTTTCACGGAGACACAAAGACACGGAGAAAAGTTCTCGACCGGCACGCCGACGTCCGCGTCGGCATCAGCGCCTCAGAGCTATGACACTGTGGCGACTCGGAAACTCGGCTAAAAAATGCGTCAATACGCGGGACCGACCCCCTTTCTCAGAATTCATTGCCCGCCGGGTTGGTGAGGCGGATCGATTCAAAGGGTGTGATTTCGTGACTCATAGTTTCAGGTTTTGAACTTCAGCGTTCGGTAGACCTCGTCGGCAACAGCATCTCATGGCGATGAGACTTCGGCAACTCCGCCAAACCCAGCGCGTCAAAATGCGGAGCAAATTCGTGCTTTTGCCTGATTCAAACGCTTGATTAGCGTGATTAAAAATCAAGAATTAATGCCCGACCCCTTTGATACTGACCCCTATGATCGGCTTTTGAAAACGGTATGGTGTCTTCATGCGGTTTCCCACTCCCTGACGATCTGAAACTCTTCCTTGCTGACCGGCATTACGGCAAGGCGGGGCTGGCGCAGAAGAGGGAGCGCTGCCAGGCGGGAATCGGCTTTGAGTTCGGCAAGAGTGACGGGGCGCGCAAGTGTCTGTAGCGGGCTGAAGTCGCAGGTGATCCATTGGGGATCGGCACTGGTGGGGTCAGGATAGGCTTCGCGGGTGACTTCCATCAGGCCGACGACGGCGCGTTGCTCCTGGCTATGGTAAAAGAGGACAGCATCGCCGAGCCGCATGGCCGCGAGGTTGTTGCGGGCGGCCGGACTGCGGACTCCTCGGAGGGTGAACGTTCCTGCGCGGACGATGGCGGACCAGTTCGTCCGGAAAGGGGCGAATTTTACCATCCAGAAGTTTTTGTTGGCGTTCTTGGAAATTTTGGGCATATTTTAATCAACTCAGTCACCATGTGTGACAAGAGCTCGGGGTCTGCTACGGCAGGCCCCGCATCATTTCAGGCGGCGATCATATCGGCTTTCAAGGTCTTTGCGCTTCCCAGGGGCGTCCACGAGAAAGCTGGTGATGAGGAGAAAAATGTCGCCCTTCGATTTGGCCTGTTTTTCCAAGATCACAACGTAGTCCCAGTCTCGCAGCCATAGGTAGGTGCGGGGGATCTTGCCATTGCGAGTCTCCTCTTCAAACTCCCAGACGAGCACGGGCTCCGTCGTTTCATTGTCGGTGATAGGTTTGGCCCAAGGCAACCGGGCGGCACGGTCCAAATCGGGCAGGCGCTCTTTTTCCCTTCGACGGGTTGCCTATTTGTAAACCCATTGGTCGCGTGTCACGAGATGCCAGAAACCTTCCTCAAAACCGTAGGGATCATCGCGGTCAACCCACTGGTTGTGCCAGATCGGGCGGGTGCGGAAGCGTGGTCGGCCGTGTTTGAAATCCGACTCGAAAATAGCGTAGAGAGTGCGGACGAAGCCGTCCCAGTCGCCAGCGAATGGGACGTGAGCGGGGAGCCAGTCTGGTCGCGTGGGAGAGGTCATAGCAGCAGAGCGTCGGAATCGTGCCAGGTGGCGATGCGGGCTTTGGAACTGCCGGGAGGGCTATCGGCGGTGAGAGGAAAGCCGAGCCGTTCCTCCAAATGCCGGATGAGCGCGAGCTTGGCCGGGGAACCCTTCTCTGGCGCGATGCTCCGAGCGTAGCCGACGGCCCCGAGAAGGAAGTCGGTAATCTGGAGCAAGCCGTTTTCGTGGGAGCGGACGTGCTGCATTTGCTGAAGTTGGGAAAATTCGTCGGCATCGGTCCGGAGGAGCTTGGTCAACTCGTCGAGCTTTTCGCGGCCCCGGGTGTCCTTCATGTCGAGGAACGCCCGGTAGCGGTTTTCGGGCTCCAGTTGCTGGCGCAGGAGCTGGTAGTAGAGTCCGTAGTATAGGTGATCTCGGCTGGCGTCGGGCAGGCGCTGCATGGTGCGGGCCTTGTCGGGCAGGACAAGGCAGCGGAAGGAAAGCGCGTCGCTGCCGAGGAACCAGTCGAGCACGGCGCGGTAGAAATCGAGCTTGGCCGGGCTGACTTTGGTCCACTTGATTTCGAAATGTGCTGGCAGGCCGTAGGCCACGCAAAGCTCTTTGATCCCGCGGTGGCAATCGGCAACGGCTTCGGCGGGACAGGCGAGCGCTCCCATGAGCATGACGGTTTCCCGGTCCTTGGGCAGGTGGCGGCTTTCGTCGCAGTAGAGGTGGAGCAGGTGGCGGGCGAGGAGCTGCTCCTCGGTCTTGCCCTGCTTGACGGCGAGGGCGCGGCGTTGGGCCTGCGCCAGCTTCGGGTAACGCCGCACATACCAGTCTTCCACCTCCCGGATGTCCGCCTCGTTCAACCCGTAGGCCGCATACACCAGCCGGTCAATTTCCAACAGCTCGTTGCTTGCGTAATCGTAGCGTGAATTCGTTCGCTGTTTTTCGATAATGGACAAAGCCAAATTTGCCATTGGTGCGAGTTGGGTCGGCTCGGGAACCACGACCGGTATCTCCTTAAACTCATCCACCTGATAATTGACGGTGTGGTCAATGCAGGCTTTCGCGAAATGACGAACCACTTTGTTCGCGAGCAACGGTAGCAGTTCTTCGGTCTTTAGCCCAAAATCGAAACACGATGAACCACCAACATCAAATACAGCGCCTGATGATGATTTGAAATTGGGAGCGTAAAACCCCGTGTATGAGAAAGTAATGCCGCTCCGAAAAAAGAACTCTATGTTTTGGAACCGAGAAGTCAGCTTGTCGTTGCCTCCACTCTTTCCGTAGATACGATTCTTTTCGCGAAGCGTGAGCGTTTGCATCCGATTCAGCGCCGACTCGCTCCAATCAATTAAGTAAGCCGTAGGGACGTAATAATTTGGCATCCAACCTTCCTCGCTGTCCGATTCGCCGCCTTTGTCGTAGGGCACGATGTAACGTCCGCCAAAGTAACGGGGCGACTTTTTGTCGTCCTTTGAGATGCCGCGACGAATCAAGTCGGCGCGCAAACTTTCATCCGAACGAATCCGCTCAAGGTCAGCGTCGGTGAGTAGGAATTTGCGGAAGTCTTCAATGGAACGATAAGAGCCGCGAACTTCGGGATTTTGAAAGAGGTAGGCGTCGTTGTCGCCGGTCTGCAGGCCTACTTTCACCTCCGCAATGTCACCGAGCTTCACGAGCCTCACGGCATTTCCGTTGAGCGTGACGGTGCGGACAGAAACATGCTTCCCGCCTATGGTCTCGTGCCTCACCGGGGCGTTGGTGTCGTTCATCAGCGCGAAGAGCTTGGGTGAGGCGACGAAGAACGGGAGGTTCGAGTTCGTGACGATGAGGCTTTGGCGGTAGTGGTAGAGGGCGTAGGTCTGGTTGGAGACGTTTTGGCGGCGGCTCATCTGACCGGTGCCCTCGGTCTGGTAGAGCAGGTGTAGGAAGCGCTCGTATTGGTCGTGGATGGAGACGTTCGTGAGGTCGGCCATCTGGCAGGTTTGATCCGCAGGGGCGGTGCCGCGCTGCGTGAGGATGACGGCGCAATTGACGGTGGCCTTGAAGGTGTCGCCGGAGATGCGAATCATCTTGTGGACGCGGTGCCGGAGCATTTGCTGGCGTAGGGGCCGGTGCGTCTTGATGGTCATAAAGGTGTCGCTGACGATGTAGGCGAGGACGCCACCGTCGGCGAGCGGGCTGGGCCGCGAGGGATCGCCCAGAAAGCGGGCGATGAAGGCACCGTAGGGGTCTTTCGAGCCGAGTCCAAGGGAGTCCTTCACGTCATCAGGAATTTTGGTGCCGCCGTAGGGCGGATTGCCGATGACGATGTGGAATGGAGCGGCGTTCTGCGGCGGTGCGGCGATCAGTTCGCCGACTTCGCCCATGAAACCCATTTCACCGGCGAGCGTGGTTGAGGGAATGGGAACCAGCTCCGGGAAAAACGTCTCCACGTTGAAGAACGGAGCGGCGACTGTGGCATGCTTGAACCACTCGGAGAGCCATGCGGCATCCTGTTCGTATCGCTGCTGGGCGCTCGCGGGAACGACGCCCTTGGTCTGCTGGGCGAAGCCGGGAAAGAGCGTTGCAAGTTTTTCACCCACCTGCCGGGCAAGTTCGTCGCGACGTTCGCGAGTCGTTCGAGGCTGGTAGTATTCCTCACGGATGGCGCCCAATTCCCGGATTGTCGCCGTGGCTAGCATGTCGTGGTGGGCGTCGCGGAGCGTATTTGCACAAACGAGGTTGGTTTCGAGGTTGGGCAGGGATTGCAGGCCGTAATTGTGAACGCGATCAGCGGCATTGACGTCCTGCTCGATGACGAGGGTGAGGAAGAAACGGAGCTTGGCAATGAGGGCAGCAAGAGGCTGGATATCGGAGCCGTAGAGGTTCTTCTGGATGACGCCCAGTTTGCGGAGGTAGTTGTAGCTCTTGCCTTCCATGCCATGCCGGGCGTCATCGCGCATTTCGACAGGCAGGCGAGCGATGAGTCGCCGCTTCCACTTTTCATTGTCGGGATCCACGCGGCCAAGCAGCTCAACCATGCGATGGAGCATCCCCATCGGAAACGCACCTGAACCGCACGCAGGATCAAGCACACGGGTAGATTCGATGACATCCACGACGCGGTCAGCGATGGCGGTGAAGTTTTCATCGTCCGGCAGTTCGTAACAGAGGCGGCCGAGGAGTTGGATGTCTGAGGCAGACGCGCCGGACTTTTCAAATTGTGTCTTGAGGTGAAGATGCAGTGCCTCGTTCACCATGTAATCCACAATGCGGCGAGGGGTGTAGTAAGAGCCGGAGGCTTTACGCGCACTCTCGGCGGCGGCTTCATCGTCGGGATCGATTTCGGCGAGGAGGTTCTCGAAGACAAGACCAAGGAGTTCGGGGTCGAGGGCGACGTCTTCTTCCAGTGGGGTGTTTTCGGCAACGGTGAAACTGTAGCGGTCAAAGATGCGGTTGAGGCCTTCGACGGGGCGAGTGGCAGCGCGGCGACCTGTGCATGCTGCCACGGTGAAGCCATCCGCACGGCTCGCGTAAAAGAGTTTGTCGGGGATGCGCAGAGCACCGTCCTCGATGGTGTCGGAGGCATTGTCCTCCGGCAATGCGTCGAAGAGGCCGCCATTCAGGTAGGGGATGCGGTCAAAAAGATCGTAATCGAAGTCTTCCGGCAGGTTGTTCTTTCCGAGATAAGCGAGTTTTTTAAGTTCTGGATCGGCGACCGTGCGGTCATTGGCGGCAGCGGATCCGGATTTGCGCCGCTGGTTCATCGGGCGGTTGAGCGCTTGAAAGAAGATATTCTGCAGAATGCCCCGGTAGTAGCGATTGGCCTCAGGATCGTAGTGACTGCTTGTCAGAACACGCCTTTGGTCAGTGATGGTGTAGAGTTCGACGAGATCGGCGGGAATAAGCCGCATCTCCTTCAGGAACCATGTGAAAAGCGTGCGACAGATCAGGCGGACAGTGAACTCCTGGGTGGCGCGGGCGCGGTGAACAGCGTCGTCGGTAGTGAGGTCGGGCAGGCGGGCTAGGCGGATCTCGGTGATCGCCCAGCGGAACCAATCCACCAATTCACGATAGAAACTGTCTTTGAGTTCCTGAGTGGAGAGAAGCTTCTGCCAGGCGTTGTCAAGGTCTGCAAAAGTGCGGAAAGAGGCGCTTTGTGCCCGCAGGATTTGGAGAGAGAACCGCTCCAGCAGACCGAGGTGGGCGCGGTGGGGATTTGCACAATCAATTTCGCGGATCAGCGAGACGCGGGTGAGCACATCACGCGTGCCATCGCGGAGGTTTCTCCGCCGGTTGATAATGGCGAGCGAGATGCTGCCGCCATTGCGGAAAAGAACGAGGACCGGCTGCGGCACGAGCCGGTTGAGGGTGCGGGTGATTTGGGAGAGATCCGTGCGGCTGATCGGTTTGCCATCCAGTCTCGGCTCCAGATCAATGGCGAAGAACAAGTAAGAGCGGATGTCTTTTGGATCATAGGCGTCGACGAGGCCAAGATTCAGTGTTCCGCCAGAAGCCTGCCGAATTTCTGCATCGGTCAATTGAAACAAAAGGTGAACGGACCGCCAGCGGTCAAGAAGAGCGGAGTCGTTTGTGAGAAGGGCATTCGCATCGAACAAGGCCTGCAGTTCCGCAACAGTGTTGATCTGAAGAGTGCGATCAGACTTGTAGCCGAGCACCTGGAAAAAGCGGGTTGCGGCTTGGCGCAGCGGCTCGTTGGCAAGCGATGTAAGCGCGTCACGGATATTGATTCGGAGGTCGGGCATGGCGGTTGGTTACGATTTCTGCTGGAGAGTTTCAAGAAGGGCGCGGCCCTCGGCGGTGAGGCGGTATTTTTGCAGGCGGCTGTTGGGTTTTTCGGGGAGGGTGTATTGTATCAGGCCGAGTGAAAGTGCCGGAACAATGTAGGTTTCTCGGAGTCGGCGTCGGCTCTTCAATCCAAACGCCAGGCGGATGTTTCCATTTCCCATTGGCTCCCATTGACTCAGAAGATTTAGAAGCTTTCTAACACAGTCGCTGACTGGTGCCGTGACTGGTGCCGTGACTGGTGCCGTGACTTGCCCTGTGACTTGCCCTGTGACTTGCGCGGTGACTGGTGCCGAACTGGGCTCCGTAGAATTGATCTCCTGCAAATAAGAGGGTGCGAAGGGAAATTCGGTCCAGAGGCCAGTGGGCTCGAGGGTGAAGCGGGGCTTGGGTGTTTCCGCTTCGCGGCAGGCCGTGAGGATGCGTTGGATGCCGCGGCCCCAGGTCTCGATTTCGCCGGAGCGGAAAAAGACATGGGCGATCGCGGGATTGTGTGGGGCGGAGGAATGCGGGCCGAGGAGTTTTTTAAGAGTCCAGCCTTCCGGGAGGGTGCAGGGGTTCCAAATGGCGAGGCGGTTGGCATAAACGCGGATTTGAACTGGCGCGGGGACGGCGTAATCACGGTGGACGAGAGCGTTAAGAATAGCTTCGCGCAGGGCGGCATCGGGCACGGGGTAGCGTTCGATGCGATGGATGCCCCGGTAGGTGATGGCGGCTTTGAGATACTTGGTTTGCAGGAGGTCGATGGTGCGGGCGGCGAGGGAGAAGAGGTCGCCGTGGAGGGTGTCGTGGTAGGCCAAATCGGACTCGGAGCGGAAGTAGCCGATTTTCACGAAGGCTCCGGTAATGAATTTCTCGGGGTCTTCGTGGAAAAGGAGCACGGCAGCGCGCTTGAGGTAGGCACCTTCGGTGAGTTGGAGTTTTTCGACGAGGGTGGCTTTTGACGAGCGCATGTCCTCGGGAGCGATGCGACCGGCGGCGCGGGCGAGACTGCGGAACCGGCGGATCGCGCTGCCAGAGAGATTCGTTATTTTGACGCCGGGCATGGGAACGCTGTCCCAAGTGCGGCCATGGCGGCGCAGCAGGAATCGGTCGAGCGCGGGGCCTTTGAGTTCCTGCAGGGTGCTTCCGCTACGAACAAAATAATGTCCGCGATAGCTGATGGGGTTGGGGTAGGAATCGACGACGATCTCAATCCAGGGAAGGCCGTTCTCGTTGCGCAAATTCACAGCGACAAGAATGCCGAGAAGATCGCGGACCTTGTTCGGGATTTCCTCCAGAAGTCGTTTGGCATCGGGAAGTCCGACGATGCGGCCATGGTCATCGCGCCCGATGTGAAGGGAGCCGCCGCCAGCGTTGGCGAAGCCGCAAACCCAGCGTAGGCAGTCGTCGCGCCAAGTCTCCTTCCATTCGATGTGCTGGTTTTCAGTCATGGCTGATCCGATTTAATGACAAGCCAGGTGACGAGTTCGAGATCGGTTTTTTCGTGGATTTGCTCCTGGGCGTTGGGGAGAACAAAGCCGCGACTGGATTGGAGGCCGGAGGCGGCGCGTTTGCGAAAGGTGGCGGCAAGCGAGTTTACGGCCTTTTGAAGAAGGGTGTCATAGGCCGCCATGGCGTTGCCGTGGTTGGTCTCTTGGTCAAAGAGATTGCAAAGCTGGCTGTAGGCCTCCGCTTTGCCAGAACAAAGGATGCGGTAGATGTCGAGAATCTGCTTGGGATGCGCGAAGCCGAAGCGGACATTTCCATCGTCGAGGACATAGACAAGAAAGTAGGGATGGAGAGGGTTAATGGACTCGCTCGGCTCGGGCTTGGCGTCGGGGGCACCTTCGCGATGACCTTCCTGCCGGAAGCAGAAGATGACACCAGGGCCGATGACCTTGTGGTCCGGGTGTGGCGGAACGCAGGTGTAGAGGCCGAAGGGGGCGTCTTCGAGGGCCTGTTTATTCGACTCGATGTATTTCAAGAGCTCCAAGCGGAAGTCGTCGAGCGTGAACTCGGTGAGAGAGACGCTGTCGCCGAGATCTTCAATATCGAGGACTTCGTCTTTTAGCCGGAGGAGTTGTTTGTCGCGATAGCGCAGGTCGTCGGAAATGATGTCTTCGATCTCCTCGTTTTTGAGCACATTGTCCTCGAAGGTGGCTGAGAGGTCCACGAGGGCCATGCGGGCTTCAACGCGGTTCTTAAGGTTAATGTATTTGTTGAGGTCTTCCGTGGGCCAGAAGTTCACAAGGTGCACCGCGTGGTTGATGCTGCCGATTCGGTCAATACGGCCGAATCGCTGGATAATGCGCACGGGATTCCAGTGGATGTCGTAATTAACCAAGTAGTCGCAGTCTTGAAGATTCTGACCCTCGCTGATGCAGTCCGTCGCGATGAGAAGGTCGATCTCGCCTTGCTGTGGCATTGAAGGGATCTTGGCACGTTTTTTTGCGTGGGGGGAAAAGTTTGTCAGAATCTGGTCGAAGGCGCTCTCACCAAAAGTGGTGCGGATATTGCCGCCGCCGCACACGAGGGCCATCTGGATGCCGAGTTCCTTGTGCGCCCAGTCGAGCAACGAATCGTAGAGGTAACTTGCGGTATCGGCAAAAGCGGTGAAAACGAGAATTTTCTTATTTGGCCCGCCGAGCTTGGTCGTTGTGGGCTTTTTTAGCTTCGCAACGATAAGTTTTTTCAATTCCGCCAGCTTGGCATCGTCTTTGGGAGAGACGCTACGAGCAGCATTGAAGAGGGTAAGAAGCTGATCCTTGTCGCGTTTGAGGGCCTTGAGCCACCCGTCGTCGCCATCAAGGCGGAGGTGGTCGAGCCGGAATTTCAATTTGCCCCCGACCTGCATGGCCTCTTCAAGTTCCTCGTCGTGCCCGGGGTCGTCGAGTTCCAGTTCAAGTTCTTCGGAATCGGGATTCTGTTTGGGCAGGGCTTGGAAGTTTTTGATCTTCTTTTCGAGCCCTTCGATCTTCGCGATGGTCCGCTCCATGGTGATTTCGAAGGATTTCACAGAACTTTCCAGGCGCTTGAGGAAGTTGACCTTCATCATTCCGATGAGGAAGTGTTCGCGATCGGCTTGGGAAAACGGAAACGACCCCTGTTTTTCATAGTCAGCCTTGTGGTCTGTAAGAACGAATCGCGAGGGGTTGAAGAGTGCCAATTTGTAAGCGGCGATTTCGTCGTTGAGCTTGTCGTAGGAGAGGAAGCGCCCATGTAAATCAATCTCGGGATACAGTGAGATGGGTTTCTCTCGTTTCGGGAATCCTCCGAGCTGCTCGATGGTAGCCTTGTAGTATTTCTGAATGTGTTTCCGCGATCGGGCGATGGTCAGCTCGTCGAGGAGCTTAAAAAATGCGGCATTCAACTTGTCAAGAAGCTCGCTGGTTTTTCGCTCATGGGTTTGCTTCTTCGCCCAGTGCGAGAAGGCTTTTTGGGCAGTTGCGAGGGTCTCTTTCAGACTGCCGACGCCGATTGTTTCTGCGAAGGCGTCGTCCTTATTTTCGGTGAGAAAATAAAGCTGGTTGCGGAGATCCTTAAGGTTGTTGTTGACCGGTGTGGCGGAAAGCAGAAGAACCTTAGTGCGGATTCCGGTCTTGATAATATCGTCCATAAGTCGCTGGTAGCGGCTCTTGCTAATGATATTACCCTCTTCATCCTTCTTGCCGGGGGTGTTATTGCGGAAGTTGTGCGATTCATCGATAACGATGAGGTCGTAATTGCCCCAGTTGAGCGTCGCCAGATTGATGTCGCCGGAATAGCCCGTCTCACGGCTCAGATCGGTGTGCGAAACGACGTCGTATCGGAATCGGTCATCGACGAAGGGATTCAGTAGGCTGTTGGAACGATACACCGTCCAATTGTCGCGGAGCTTTTTCGGGCAAAGAACGAGGACGCGCTCGTTCTTGAGCTCGAAGTATTTCATGACAGCAAGCGCCTCGTAGGTTTTTCCCAGACCCACGCTGTCCGCAATGATACAGCCATTATGTCGAAGGATTTTGTTGATAGCTCCTTTGACGCCATCCTTCTGGAACTCGAAAAGTGCCTTCCAGATATCTGTCTCAAACAGGCTCGTCTTTCCCAGCTCTGCATCGGTCTTGCCAGCATCGCCAAGGAACTTTTCGAAAATGTGATAAAGCGTCTTGTAATAGATGAACTCGGGTGTGTGGTTTTCGTAAAGTTGCCTGAGGTAGGCGAGAACCTCCTTCTTCACATCTTTGACCAAGTCATCGTTGCTCCAAATCTCATCAAACCACTGTTTGAGTTCCTGCCGGTCACGATTTCCGTCAACGATGAGGTTGAGTTCAATATTGTTTCCAGATGATCCAAGTCCAAGACCGCGCACCGTGAAATTGGAGCTTCCAAGAATGGCATCCTCCACGCCACCGTTGGCGATGTGATACATTTTTCCGTGGAGAAGATTCGATTGCTTGATGGTCTTTATATCCACCTTGCGGTCGATCCAATCAGCGCACTCTTTGGCAACTCGTTTTTGCTGAAGCTTGTTGGCGAGGTCCAGTCCAGCTGCGTCGATGATGAATGCCTTTTTTTCAGTCTTGCTCGGGTCGAGACGGTTGACAAAGGAGGGTTCCCCAAAAAGGAAATTGAGGTGCTCGATGCTTTCGAGTTCATCATTAAGTGCGTCGAAGGCGTAAATCGTAAAGTAGGCAGATACGATCGAGAGCTTTGAATCGGTCTGAATTTTCTCTCGAAGAAAGTCGGCGACCGAGCCCCTAGTGTGGTTGTCGCGAAGGCCAGAGGTGTTCAGTGTTGTGGGCATTTCTTTGATGTCTAGAGCATTTTACTAATTGAAGATACGCGGCAAGTCGAAGATTCCTGAATGGTCATTTTTAAAAAGTTTTGGAAAACAGGAATGATCTCACATTCGCCTAGGCGAGTTACGAATATCGTAGTTTTTGGATTTTTGTTGCTGAAAAATTCAATAATAGAAGCATTCCGAGGACATGTAGAAGAAAGTGGAACTCAGTCGTAAATAACGCCAGGGTTCATTTCGCGAGGCGAATACCAAGTGATGCCGTGTTCCTCCTTAAGGATTTCTTTTTTGAGTCGCCAGAACAGGTGGCAGCTTCCCATCTGGAAGGAGGGATCAACCTCTTTCATCGCCCGTCGCCCTGCCTCCTCGATTGCCCAAGCGTAAGCCGGATCATCTCTGATCGGGTCGTAGAGAATGCTGATTTTAGGGTGGGTGCGTTTATTGGTCTGCCTCGCAAGCTCGCGACGGCGCTCAAGCTCGGGATCGGTAGGAGGTTGAGGTTCTTTCGGCAGGGATGCCCTCATGGCTGCTCGGGCTAGGTCTTCCTCACGCTTTCGTCGCTCGCGTCGACGCTTGAAGGGCAGCAACAGGATCAAAAGGGGAATCCAAATCGGGCTTGTCAGCGTGATCAACGCAGCGGTGGCGATTTTGAAAAAAAGGTTTTCGTGCTGTGGTGGATTCCTCCGCTTGCCTTGAATGGAAAGAGCCGGGGGCGGGAATTTCATCGCTGAGAGGGCGGCTGATTTTTCGGCACGAAACAAAACTCCTCTTGCTTCGCAGATTGGCTCTGAAAAAGGCGCTGCGGGCGGAAGCGGAGCAGTGCCGACTGGATGAGGCGTAGTATTTGGGTGATCATTTCTAGGGAGACACTATCAACCCCGGTAGGACATTCGCTGGGGGAGGAAAACTTTTTTGAAAAAATTTTTAGAGGACTAAATGGCGAGTTTGTGTGTGCTTTTGATCTGCCGCGTGGAGCCATGAAACACTGAAGCAAAGAACCGTTGTTCCTCTAAGCTCCGAGACCAGTTGAACCCTTTCGCTGCAGAGACAAAAATAGGCGACCAATCCCAACACAAAGATGATTGAAGGAAACACTTTCCCCCTGTAACGACCAGGCAGTCTCACCAAACATCGCCTATTTTAACCGACCGATGGTCTGAAAGGCGGAGCCACTTCGCTCAGGCAGGGCGTAAAAACGACCCTGCGCCCGTTGCTATTTTTTCTTGGAGGTGCCTTCGTGCTTCGATGGGCAAATATCGCGAAGTTCGCAATTGGGGCAGTCAGGTTTGCGCGCAGCGCAGCGGCGGCGGCCGTGAAAGATAAGCCAGTGGCTCAGGTTGGTCCACGAATCAGTGGGAAACAGGTGAATGAGATCGCGCTCGATGCGGATCGGGTCGGTGAATTTCGTGAGGCCAAGGCGCTGGGAGAGCCGGGAAACGTGTGTATCAACAACGACACCTTCATTTTTTGAGAAGGCATTTCCGAGAACGACGTTCGCGGTTTTGCGTCCAGCGCCAGGAAGAGCGGCAAGCTCAGCGAGGGTGCAGGGAACTTCACCGCCGTGCTTGGCGACGAGAGCTGCGCCCATGGCCCGGATGTTTTTGGCCTTGTTGCGATAGAAACCGGTGGAGTGAACGAGGACTTCCAATTCCTCCTGCGTGATGGCTGCGTAATCAGCCGCAGTACGGCAGCGAATGAAGAGGGCCTTCGTTACGATGTTGACTCGTTTGTCGGTGCACTGCGCGGAGAGGATGGTGGCGACAAGGAGCTCGAGCGGGCTTGAGTGGTCGAGCTCGCAGTGGGCATCTGGATAGATGGCGGGCAGACGAACCAACAGCTCCCGAGCCATGGCAGACGAGCTAGCGGCGGCTTTTGAGCCGCGGCTGGAGGATGTGGCGCGGGGCATTCCTTACTTGGCGCCGAGAGCCGCGAGTCGCTGCTTGGCCTGCTCGGCGTGTTTATCGGTTGGAAAATCTTTTACAATTTGAGCGTAGGAGGCCTTGGCACGATCGAGTTGCTGGACCTTGAACTTGGGATCCTGGCTGTCATTGGCTTGGACTTCCAAGAGTTGGGCACCTTCCCAGAGTCCTTCGGCGGCTGCGAGAGGAACGCCCGAATAAAATTGAGGAATCTTCATGAAAAAGTCGATCGCGGCGGCGCAATTCTCGGCTTTCTTTTTGGGGTCGGCCTCGACGTTCATTTTATCCTTCATGATATTTCCATAAAGGAGGAAGGAATTGGCACGAAGATCGGCGGTGGCGTTCTGGGCGCGAATGATGCCGCCGAGGAGTGTCATGGCTTCATCGGGCTTTTTCTGTGAACGAAGTGAGGCGGCAATACCGTAGTCGGCCTCGAGCACCTTGGGCGACCATGGGTAGGTGGTCTTGAGTTGCTGGAAAAGCTGGCCGGCTTCAGCTGTCTGCCCACGCTGCTGAGCGACGCGCGCCTTGCCGAAAATGGCTACGGCTTGGGCCTCCAAAACCATCGGGGCAATGGTATTTGGTGCGGCGCCAACGGGTATTGGATAGTCGGCCGCGAGTTTATCGAAAGCGGCCTGAGCCTCGTCCACCTTGCCAGAATCAAGAAGTGCGAGTCCGAAAACATCAATGTCCTTGGGTGCATAGACGACATCCACGTTGTAAGACTCGGTCATCTTGGCCAGGGCGCGAGGCTTGTCTTTTTCTGAAATGAAGCCAGCCAATGCAAAAAGGATCTTGCTACGTGCACTGACGTCACTGGCTTGATCAGCCTGGGCTTGCAAGGCGGTCTCGACGCCGGCCTCGTCCTTCAGACCGGAGCGAATGAGCAAGCGCTGGCTGGCAAGGAACGACTGGAGGGCGAGGGACAAATCGGGACTCTGAGGGTATTTTGCCAGCAGGTTCTCGATAGTTGTGGAAGATCCTTCAACGGCTTGCTTCCACTTCGCGCGATCGGCTTCATTGAGCGATGTATAGTTCGTCGCGAGGCGCTCGGCGGTGGCTCGCTGGAGCTCGGATACGGTCACGAGTGCGGTGGTGGCTTTTGCATGGTCGGGATAGCGCTCGACAAATTCTTTCCACGTTGCAATGGCCTCGTCGACATTTCCGGCAGAGGAGGCATTTTGCCCGATGCTGTTGTAGGCAAAGTAGATTTTGTCGTCGCTGGGGTATTTTTCGATGAACGCCCGCATGAGCTTATTGACCTCGGAGACGTTCTTGGCAGCGGCGAAAACTTGAGCACGTGAGAAGTAGGTGAAGGGCGCGGGAGGCGAGTCGGGGAATTGATCGGCAACTTTGGCGAGAGCCGCCACACCTGCGTCGTTCTGCCCGGTCGCGATCTGGGCATTGCCCAGAACAAATGTTGCAAGAGGGGTGAGCGGGCTTTCAGGATTTGCTTTCAAGAAGGCCTCCAAAAGCGGGATGGCGGCTGCATTATCGCCCTTTTGCTGAGTGCAGGCGGCCAGCCAGTAGTTTGACTCCAATGCCTGCGGGGTGCCGGGATAGTTGGCAATCGTGAGCTTGAACGCCTTGATGGCATCATCCCATTTGGCGGTGTCGCGATAAATGCACGCGATGCCGAACTGGGCAACGATCCCTACCTCGGGTGGTGGATTTTTTTTGAGACTGTCTTGAAATGTTTGCAATGCCTCGTCGTATTGCTTGAGACCCAACTGAGCTTGAGCCTTCTGCGCGACAGAGAGCCCTGCAAGACGACCTTGGGGATAGGATTGTATGGACTCGTCAAAGAAAGGGATCGCTTTGGCGGCATCGCCTTGGGCGAGTACCATATTCCCAATCACAAACGGCAGGTTTTCAGCCAAGGGCTTGCCTTTATAAGCGGCTTGGAATGCCTGATAGGAGGCGAGAGCGGGTTCCACAGCATTCTGCACGGCATAGCCCATGGTCTTGTAGTAGAGGGCGCGCATCTTCTCATCGTCGCTGGTTAGAAAGGGTGTCACGTGGGTGAGAACCACGCGAGACTCGTTATATCTTCCGGCATTAAAAAAGATTTCACCGAGCTTGAGAAGGGCTTGCGAGGTCTGGTCCGGCTTTGCACTGATCTCGGCGAGTTTTTGAGTTCGCGTTCATTTTCCTTATCGAGTTGGTTTTTCAGCGCGAGATTCTTTGCACGCAGTGCTGCGACTTTCTGTGGAGCAAAAGATTTCACCTTGTCTTGCTGCATTGCCACGATGTCGTCCTTCGGGAGGATGGCTTTGTAAGCGGCGGCAGCTTGCTCATATATCGCCTGCCGGTTGGCTTCTGGACTGAAAGAGGCGCTCATAAAAAGGATTTCACCGAGCTGGAAATTTGCATCGTTCACGAGGGCGAGGTCTTTTTTAGCCGTGATGATCCCGCTTAAAATAACCTCAGCTTGTTTGAGGAGGTCGAGGCCCTTTGTCTTGTCACCTCCCTCTCTGGTGAGTTCGTCGCCGCCCTGAGAAGCCAGAGTGATGGCAAGGAGGTTTTTGCTGCCTTCGATGGTTGGAGATGCAGGGAACTTCTGCACATTCTCGCGGAGATCAGCTGCCGCTTTGTCAAACTGAGAAATCTGGTATTCGCAAAGAGCGCGACCATAAGTGACCGCTTCGAGATCCGGCGACTGAGGATACTTTGTGATGAAGTCGGTGTAGCTCTTGATCGCCTGCTCGAAAATGCCTTTGCGGGTGGAATCCGAGGGAGGAAGTGACATGGCCTTCGCCGCTAGAATCTGGCAGCGCAGATTGTCAATGAGAGAAAGCTGATCAGGAGTCAGCGCGGGACCGACTTTTGATTTGTCCAAGCTGGCGAGCGCCTTGTCAAATTCGCCCAAATAAAATTGGCACACACCAAGCTGAATGATTGCCGACTGGACGAGGATATCTGTGGGAT